>Ga0210050_1000851_pt1 | contig 36577 bp, 33 predicted proteins | sample CryGey132114_all_FD_185463 | JGI IMG/M metagenome (GOLD analysis project Ga0210050, IMG submission 185463) | Groundwater microbial communities from aquifer - Crystal Geyser CG22_combo_CG10-13_8/21/14_all (SPAdes) (version 2) | ecosystem: Environmental > Aquatic > Deep subsurface > Groundwater ... | reverse complement strand
AATAACCTTAGAATACATAGTAAACTAAAAATGCCTCCAGCTATATATGCTAGGAAGCAAAGATTATTAACTAATTATGTGCCAATTAGAGTATAGACAGATTGTCTAAAGAAATGGGTACCCACCAGGTCAGGTCAAAGTCGGAGTGATTGAGCTCGACCATGAGTTCGGCCAGCCTCTCGTCATTCCAATCGCGCCGTTGAGCAATCTTGTTTAAGGCAAGACTCAGTGCTTTTTCTTCCTTCTCCGGCATGTCTACCAAGTCTACATTCTCTTTCGGTATTGTTTCCCACCCCAACTCTTTGAGGGCCATGACAGTCATGTTGCCGCCGATAATGAAGCCGTCGCGTCCCTTGCTGGTGTTGACCGTGATGAGTCCGCGCAACCCAAACCTTTCAATCGATCGTTTTAATGCATCGATGTCTTCGCGCTTTATCTCGCGCGGGTTGTAGGCCGGATGCTTGAGGTCTGTAATTTTTATTGTCTTCGTATTTTTTTCCATAGGTTTATGAAGAATAGTTTGATGCGAATCCGGACCCTTCTTCGAAGCGGGAGCGCAAGGTATGCCTGCGTTGCTATCTCGCGCTCGACCATTTCAATGCGCCGCTTTTGAGCTTCAGCCAGCAGGTCGGCCGGAATGTATGCACCGCCTATAAGCCGCGGCCTATTCTTTCTTCGTGCCAGCGGGTTCTTTTTTGGGTTGTCGAGTCTGGTCATGTTCTTCTTCAATTAATTTTTTAGTTGTTAAGATGGCGTGTTCGACTTTTTCGATCCGTTCCTGATATTCCACCACCAATTCTTTCTTGGTCTTTTGGCCCTCCATGTTGAATGGGGTCAGGCGTTGGATCACCACGTCATCGTCGCCGCGGTCTTCGAGGTTGCGTACCGCAATCTCCAGCCGCACTTTTTCTTCTAGCAATGAGTCATGAATTGACTCAAGAGTTTCTAGTCTTGTTTTCATATCGTTATAATTTCGAACTTGTCCGTCTTTTCATTCCATCGCCAATATTCCTTTGTAGCGTTTACTGGCTTCGGGAATGCAAGCATTCGCTCTTGGTCTGCCCTCGACCTGGAACTGAAACGCTCCGAGCTAACCTGAATAAAGCGAATTTCTTTTTTGCCGACAGCCATCAAGTCCCAGCACCCGAATAGGTCTTGCTGTTGGAACTTTGCGCGCCGAGCCTTTTCGATCCAGTAGCCTTCCTGAGCGAGAAGGGCCTGGGCTTTTTGTTCAATGATTTTTCCTTTTTGGGTACGGTTCATAGCTGTTTGAGTTAACGGGTTTTGTGTCTTTGTCCCGTTCGTAGCGGCGGGGTCGCCGATGTGTTGTTAGGCCGAGGCCGACTCCGATCCCGCATTGCGGGGCAGATCCGGGACATTGAGCCGAACACTGACACGAGCTTTGCTTCTGCGGCCGACGAGGTTCATGACCGAGCGGATCGCTTTAATTGCGCGTCCCTCTTTGCCGATCACGATTCCCGCATCGCCCTCGCCAAGCTTCGCCGAGAGGAGCACGCCCATCTCGTCTACGTGCCTTGTCACTTCCACCTGTTCAGGGTGGTTGACTATTGCCCGTAGAATCGTTTCAAGTAGATTCTGATCTTGTTCCATAGCTTTAATTTTTCTTTATAATTTCTTTATCTTTTCTTGACCGCCTGTCGACCTCAGACGGAATCTTTGCAGCCAGAACGCCGTTGGGGTTTCCCCCTAACGCACGCCCCAGCCGCTTATTTGCGATAGCCACATATGCCGGGTTGAGATCTATGCCAACGAAACTCCGGCCCAGCGAACACGCAACCACCGCAGTCGTGCCACTCCCGATAAAGGGATCGAGCACGATTCCTCCTTCCGGACAACCAGCCCTTATTGGAATTTCCACAAGTGCTGGCGGAAAGGTGGCGAAGTGAGAATCTTTCTGCGGCCTAGTGTTGATTGACCAGACGCACCGTTTATTGCGTCCGGAAATATTCGGCCTCATGTTTCTGTTTCGGTAATTTTTTTGACCAGTGCCCTCATCCCACTTGCTCTTTCCAGTGGCATCCAGCCGTGTTCCGCTCCAGCGATTAAGTGGTTTGGTATAGGGGTCGTATTGTTTTTCGAAGCTGTAGGTGCGCGATTTCACGAAGAAAAAAAGCTTTTCAAAATCAACGGTAAATCTGTCTTTGACCGATTGCGGCATGGCGTTCGGTTTGTGCCATATGATTTCGTTCCGGAGAATCCAGCCTCGATCACACATTGCTATTGCAAAGCGGGCCGGTATCTGCAGGAGACACTTCTCCATTCCTTTCACCCCGGCTTTGCCTTTTTCCTGCCAGCCGCAGTTGTAATGCGTGCCGCGGTTTGTGGCTTGCTTGCCGGTTCGCACACCGGACCCGCTCCCCGTACCGTAGGTATCGCCCATGTTTATCCAGCACGTTCCGGCAGGCTTGAGCACTCGCTTCGCCTCATCGAAGATTTCACAAAGTTTTTCGATGTATTGTTGAAATGTAGTCTCCAGTCCGATCTGCCGGTCGACGCGATAATCACGCAACGCCCAATATGGCGGCGAGGTCATCACGCAATCGATGCTTTCGCTCGGCAGTCTGCGAAGAGTTTCTTTTGCATCGCCGAGCAGTATTTGATTTTTGTATTGCTCGACTTTCATAAGCTGTGTGTTGGTGATCGGAAATCCTGTGTCATTGCGAATGATTCTTTGAGTTTCTTCAGCGCCTCGACCATTGCCTGCGCTTCTCCACGGACTTCCTCCGGTTCGCGTCGGCTGTACTGCAGCGCGATTCGCTCTAGCGTGTTGTAGAATCCGTACTCTTTGAGGCTCGCCTGAATAAAATCGTCGATGACCTCTTTGCATAAAGCCGCACCGATTGTCGGTTTCATCTCTCGCTTGTTTTGCAAAAACCACACGATCTCCAGCTCAAGTTGAAATTCAGTGAGATGGCGGAGGGCGTGTTTGAGCAGATTGCCGTCTTTGAACTTCACGAAGATCGGCCTGGTATGCCGAATACCCCAGGTGAGCTGAGAGAATTTCCCGAAGAAGTAGCGCGTTGGCAGGATTGGTTTATCCACAGGCTTATCCACATCCTTTTTAAATTCTTGAATCAAGCTCGCTTGTCCGAAGGACTTATCTTTTGTAAAACCGGTTTCTTTTGTAGCCCGAAAAATCTTCGTGCGAAGAATTTTCGGGGGAGGTGAAAAGTTTGAGGTTTTTCCCGCCCCCGAACTTACTTCGGGGGTAGGTTGCTGGGGCCGTTTAAGACTCAGGCGGTAGAAGATTTTTCCTCCGCACTTCATGCGCTTCTGCGGCGAGTCTAGGAGTACGCCCGCTTCGTCGTGGGCCTGGATAATTCTCAGCTCGTCTACCAATCGCTTGAGTGAGTTTTGAATAGCGCGATCACTGCGGTTTATTTTCTTCATCAGCTGACCCTGACTGATCCAATCTTTCTCTTTGCGGCGTTTTGTCTCCGGGTCTTCAATCCAGCCCAACGTCTGGTCCGCAACGACAAGAAGAATCCTCAGCTCTACATCGCTCAGAAGTGGCATCCACTCCCGAATAATGAGGTGCGGGATTTGAGTCGAGTTTGGAATTATTGAGGTTATTTCGTTTTCCATGTTTTTGTTTGACGAAAGGGAAACAGCTCCCCGATTTCTGGCCTGACGCTCTCGCGGTCAGGACAGAATCGAGAGCCGTTAGAAGTAAATCGGGAAGTGAATTCGGATATCTTCCTCTGCTTCCTCTTGCTGGTGTAGGTCGTCCGGGTCAGGGTTGACTCGGCCGGTTCCACTGCAATGACTGCATGGCTTGCTGGCTTTTATGTCGCCTCGTTCCATTGCTGTAGAAATTTCTCCTACGCCGTCGCATTCTTCGCAGTCACGCTTGTCTCCGGCGAGGATATACTCCCGGATTTTTGCTTCCCTTAGTTCTTCCGGAAGCTCATTCCATTCGAGATTGAATGCGTATTTCATGGTTAGTAGTTGGCGACGATTGTGCATGGCTCTCCGGTTTCTTTCTCTTTCCGTTCGCAGAGATCCACGAAGTCCACAAAGCTTTGCTTCACTTTGTCGATTTTCTTTTGATCCGTTTGCTTATAAATCGTGCGCTCTCGTTGTTCGACCACTTCGAGAGTTCTCGGCAATCGTTCGCGTAGAAGCTTTGCCGGAATTTTTGCTTCGTTATTTTTCCCAAAGGCTTCGCGGCACAGGTATCGCGTTGCGAAGTGCTCTCCCCGGTACGCTTCACGCAAGTACCCGACATTGCCGTGCTCCACTGAGAAGCCAGTGATCTGCTTTTTCTTTTGCTTTGGCGTCTGGTTTTTCCAGCGCGCGTAGATGTCTATTCCCATAAGATGTTTGATCCTTTGTCGGCTTCCGATCTCTGACCTCACGCTTCCGCGATGAGGGCAGAGTCGGAAGCTAACGCCGGTGGTTACTTTTTCTTAGTTCCTTTCTTTGCTGGGACCGGAGCGGGTTTCGACTTTTCTTCGGTGTGAGAGTGCCCATTCCCATTTCCGTTTCCATTCCCGTTGCCATTAGGAGGTAGCTTTGAGACTAGGCGTTTGCGCCCATCCGGGAGTTCTACAATTTCCGCGATGCCCATCGACACGGCTTCGAGGCCCAGCTTCTTGTAGCCTTCGGCGAGGCGTTCGGGCCGGAGCTCTCCGATCGCTGTCATTGAGGTCGTTCCGAATACTCGATCCAGTAGGTCGAGTTTCATCTGCTTGTCTCGACCGACCGCGCCGGGTGCGATGCGGATAAGGAGACCGTCCAGTTCCTCTATCCATTTGTCGCGCTCTCTGCGCCATTCGGCTTTTTCCTCCTCGGTTCGGAAGAGCAGTCCGGTGTCTGATTCAGGCATGACTACCGTGTCTCTCGGAATTGGATCGGTGAGCAGGGCTTCTACTATCGGCGCAAAGTTCTCATAGGTCGGGTTTTTATAAGTCCGGCCGTCGAGCAGGGTGCTTCGGTCTTTGATGATCGTGGCTTCGCGCCAGACCTTCTTGTCGTCTCCGAGCACTTCTTCGAAGCGCTCCATGAGGACGAGCATGTCCGGCTCGTAAGCGGTTTCGCCTTCGACCTTCATCTTGATTCCGGACTTGAAGATTTCGCGTTTGCCGGTGTCGGCGTTCTTTTCGTTGTCGTACTCGTACCCAGCGCGGCCGGTGAAGATCGCGTGGTACCCGTCACTCACGAATGGGTCGGAGAATTCTCGCTTCCATGTCGGCTTGATGATTCCCCAGTCCTGGAATTCCAGGCGTGTCCGGTGAACTTTTTCTGCGTAGGATTGGAGGAACCCCTCCCATACGTGCGAGATTGAATCGATGAGAAGGATGTCCGATATTCCGGATCGCATCTTTTCCATCGTCTGCCGTAGGTCGGCCAGTGACTTCGATTCGCGGACGAGCACTTCGATTCCGGCTTCCGCGAAAAGCGGCTTGAGGAATTTTGATGCTTGTTCGGTGTCGAAGATTACGATCGGTTTTTTCGAACCTATCCGCTTGTGCAGTCCGACCGCGACCTGCGCTGCGGTGAATGTTTTGCCGCTACCCGCGAAGCCTTGGAAGGCCGCTTTGAAGTAGGGCTTGGTGTTGCCGATCGGCGCGAAGAAGCTATCTGTCATTTCCTTCGCCGTTTCTCTCGGCCGCACCCTCGTTGCTGTTGGTTGTGCTTGGTTGTTCATAATTGTTATTTGACTTGCCCGAAGGTGGATTGATATAATTAATTTGCTGATCATCTCCCTTCGGGGAGATTTTCTTTTTCTGAGCGGCCCGGTTCGACTTCCGGAGCCGTATTTCTTTGTCCAGGAACTCCACATCGATGCGGTCACCTATCTTCAATTTGTAGCGATCCGTAAGCCATTTCCCTTCAAGGATCACTGCTGGAGTTCCGTATCTGCGGTAGGTGACTGCGCGGGTCGGTTTGAGATCTCTCATGTGAAGAGTCTCAACACCAGATCCGCTTGTGCCCGCCAGAAAGGACTCCAGTGTCCGGTCTGGCCCTCCACCATAATTTGGGCGAGCGATGCGAAGAGGATTAGCATGTCGAGGGTCACCAGGAAGGTGATGGCTTCGGATGCTATGGTGAAAGTTTTCTTCGCTTGCTCGTAAGTGATTGCGTTCATACGTTTTGTCGCTTGTCGGGGTCGTTGATGTAGCTTCGTTTGTTGTCGCATCCAAGTCTCTGACTAGACTTCGATTAGGCTACCCATCGACCCGTGGTCATTTGAGTTCTTTCTTGATCTCACCGAGCAGGGCGTCGTTGATCTGATCGAAGGCGTAGCCCATGAGCTCCGATTCGATTTCTGATCCTTCATCCATGAAGTCCGTCGTCAGCTTTCCAGTCAGGTTGCCGACCTCATCGGCGATATCGTCTTCGAGGTCTTTAGCCAAACTTTCGGCGACGGCCCGGATGCGCTCCCGCATGACCTTTCCGCGAACTTCTTCGCATATGTTTTCTTCACTTGTGTGATGTTTTTCATACTCGGTGTTGTGTCAACTTTTGTAAGCTTGCGGACTCTGGTGCCGCGTACCTCGACCTTCGACGAGCAGTATTTATTTTTTCGAGATCGGGATTTTGGCATAGAAAAACCCCGTGCTCATCGCACGGGGTTTTTCCCTTTATCCGCAGTTTGCGGACGGAAACGGCTCTATTTGTCAGCTCCTACTTCCCATGACACTTCTTAAACTTCTTGCCACTTCCGCAATAGCAAGGATCATTACGACCAATTTTTTTGCCGCTGGCATCTTTTGGCTTAGAAGCAATTACTTGACCGCTTTGTTCCCTATTTTCCACTTGTTTTTTAAAAGGAGTAAAACCAGCTTTTTGTTCTTCAAATTTCTTTTGTTGTTCCTGAGTAGGTGTAGTTGGTTTTTGGCTTAATCTAACTTTATAAATAGAATAAACAATCTGTTTGCGAATAGCATCAATCAGGGTGTTAAATAGGTTAAAGGCCTCTCTTTTGTATTCCACTAGCGGGTCTCTTTGGCCATAGCCCTGCAAACCAATGCCGGTTCGTAATTTGTCCATGGCTGTTAAATGTTCTACCCAGAGAGCGTCAATGGCCCGTAAAATTAGGCCTCTTTCCACTAGTTCCATGGGTGTCCACTCGTCATTATTGAGTTCAATGCTACTGTTTATTTCTTTAGTTAGTTTTTCATATTTTTCTTTGGCTAAAGAGATCAAATAATCTATTACTTCAGTTCGTTCTTTATGGCCGTTGCTTTTTTTATTCTGTTCTAATAATTCTCTAATTTTACTTTCTTCGTTGGAGTTAATGATAAAGATAGATTTTATAGTTTCAACAATTTCCTGCGGGTTAAAGTCCCCGGCATTTTTTTGAGCCAAAGTATGAAAAGAAACAACATTCTCTATCTCATGATTAATATATTCTAAGACCAGTTCAGATGACTTCTCTCCAGTTTTTGTTTCTTTATTGGAAAATAATTTTAAAATTTTCTGGCGGGTATCATAAATAACCTGGCGGTGTTTGTTGATTACATCATCATATTCTACTAGGTGTTTGCGGATGTCAAAGTTATGGCCTTCCACCTTTTTTTGGGCCGCTTCAATGGAACGGGAAATCATTTTGTTTTCAATAGCCGTTTCTTCATTTAAGCCCAATTTTTCCATAACCATTTTCATCCGGTCTGAGCCAAAGATGCGCATCAAATCATCTTCCATGGAAATATAAAATTGGGAGGATCCTTGATCGCCCTGACGACCGGAACGTCCTCGCAATTGGTTATCAATACGACGCGATTCGTGTCGTTCGGTGCCAATGACATGTAGACCGCCTAATTTTTTAATTTCTTCATATTTTTTTTGCTCAAAAGGAGTGCCCCCCAAGATAATATCTACGCCTCGGCCAGCCATATTGGTGGCAATGGTCACTGCTCCTTTGCGACCAGCTTGGGCAATAATTTCTGCTTCTTTTTCATGAAATTTAGCGTTTAATAGATTAAAAGGAATACCTGATTTTTCTAAAGATTTACCCAAGAGTTCGTTCTTTTCAATAGAGATTGTACCAACCAGTACTGGTTGGCCTTGACGATGGCGCGTTTCAATTTCTTTAATAATTGCTTTAAATTTGCCGGATTCGTTTTTGTAAATTTTATCCTTCATGTCATCGCGGACGAAGGGTTTATTAGTTGGCACGACAGTTACATCTAGATTATAAATTTTAGCCATCTCCTCTGCCTCGGTAGCGGCTGTACCGGTCATGCCGGCCAGCTTATGATACATTCTAAAATAGTTTTGAAAAGTAATAGTGGCTAGAGTCATACTTTCTCTTTGAACTTCCACACCTTCTTTAGCTTCAATGGCTTGATGCAGACCTTCCGAATATCTTCTTCCAGGCATCATTCGTCCGGTAAATTCATCAATAATAATAATTTCATTTTCTTTAACTACATAATCTCGATCTTTTTGAAATAAAGTTTTGGCTTTAAGAGCTGATTCAATATGATGAACAGTTTGTAATCCTTGATTTTCATAAATATTCTCAACACCGAGAATTTTTTCCATTTTTTTGATACCTTCTTCAGTCAAAGTGCAGGCCTTCATTTTTTCATCAATATTATAGTCCGTGTTTTCCTGTAGGTCATTGACCAGTTGGGCAAACTGGCGGTACTGGCTGGCTGATTCTTCAGCTGGTGCGGAAATAATCAAAGGCGTCCTGGCCTCGTCAATTAAGATGCTATCTACTTCGTCAACAATGGCATAATGCAGTTTTCGTTGTACTTGTCGTTTAAGGTCTTGAGCCATGTTGTCTCGCAGATAATCAAAGCCAAATTCATTGTTAGTTCCATAGGTAATGTCAGCTTGATAAGCCTGGCGTCTTTCGACTGGCCGCAGATAATCCATCACCACTTCCACGCCCTGATCTCTAACCTTGTCTTTATCATCTAATTTTTGGCTGCTGTCGTAGACAAAAGAAGCTTCATGCTGGATAACTCCAATAGTCAATCCTAAAAAGTCATAGATTTGTCCCATCCAAACGGTGTCTCTTTTGGCCAGATAATCATTGACGGTAATTACATGAACTCCCTGGCCTTCAAGAGCATTTAAATAAACAGCCAAAGTGGAAGTCAAAGTTTTACCTTCACCAGTTTTCATTTCAGCGATTTGTCCCTGATGTAGAACAATACCGCCTAAAAGTTGAACTTCAAAATGACGTTGATTAAGAGTACGCACGGCTGCTTCCCTGATTAAAGCAAAAGCCGGCACCAACAATTGATCTAATTTGGTGCCCTCTTGAGCTTGTTTTTTTAACTCCAAGCTTTTATTTTTTAATTCTTGATCAGAAAGTTTTTTAAACTTTTTTTCAAGATCATTGATTGCCTGAATTTGCGGCTCTAGATTTTTTAAGAATTTTTGGTTTGCATCTCCAAACAGTTTATCTAAAAATCCCATTATTTTATAATTTATTATTCTTTTTTACTCCAAAATTTTAATGATTTGAAATATTTATTCTTTTTTCTGGCTTTGCTGGTGTATTTATCTTTAAATTTTCTTAATTGTCGAGCTAGTTTATCCTGCACTAAATCAACAGCCGCTCGGGCATCAGAATGTGTTTCCCGAACAGTTAAAGTATTTTTATTAGGCAGACCAAGATGGGCTTCAACCGTATAAACCTCTCCTTTTTGGTGTTTTTGGTCACGAGAAAGCTCAACTTTGCAGTAGATTATTTTTTCCTGATATTTTTCCAAGCTGTCAAATCTCATCTGCAAATATTCCTGAAATGACTCGGTTAAGTCAAAATTATGGTTGTGTATTTGAAGGTTCATTTTATTGGTTTTTATTAGACTGATTATGCCTTTAGATTACCAAATCTGGGGTTAAAAATCAAGTGAAAAATAAAGCAGAAAACCGTTAGATTTACTCCAACGGCTATAAGTTTATAATTTCATTCACTTCATTGAGTCAAATATGAAATCATTCCAAAATTGCCTTGATTCTTCTAACTCCAGCCGAACTGGATTGTTCTTTGATTATTTTAAAGTGGCCTAATTCGCCAGTATTTTCTACGTGTGGTCCACCACAGATTTCCCGACTGAAAGGATTCTCCGAGCTTGTCGAGGAGCTACCTATCGTGTAGACTTTGACTTTTTCGCCATATTTCTGATCAAAGATACCGGTTGCCCCTGATTTTTTTGCTTCTTCAAGCAGCATTTCTTGACAAGAAACTGGTAGATTTTTTCTGATTTGTTCATTAATCATATTTTCTACTGCTTGGATTTGTTCGGCAGTCATTTTTTCAGAATGCACAAAATCAAAGCGAACTCTTTCTTGGTTGATATTACTACCCCGTTGTTCAACATGTTCGCCCAGTACATTTCTCAAAGATTGTAAAAGCAAGTGAGCGACAGTATGATATCTGCGGCTCATTTCACTGTCATCAGCTAAACCACCCTTGAACATACCGGCTGAAGCAGTGCGGGAAAGTTCCTGATGTTTTTTAAGTTCATCACAAAATTTTTCTTTTTCTTTATTACCAAAAAGTAAGTTTCTATTTTTAGCTTCTTCTTCAATCATCTCTAGTGGAAATCCATAAGTTTGAAAGAAATTAAACGCTTCTTGTCCGGATAGAGTGGCTTTCTTTCTTTCTTCTGTTGTGGTTTGTGGCATTGGTTGCCCTTCCTCAAATTCTTTCAAGTATAGCGGATGTTTTTTATCGAACTTTTTTAAACCTTTTTCAAGTGTTTTTTTAAATTGTATTTCCTCTTTTTCTAATTCAGTTAAAATAAAATCGCGATTCTGTTTTAATTCAGGATAATCTTGGCTGTAATTATCAATGACCACTTGAGCTAATTTAGCGGTAAATAATCCATCTATATTTAATTGTTTTGCAAAACGAATGGCTCGTCTAATTAAACGGCGTAAAACATAGCCCTGTCCAGTATTACTGGGGGCCACACCCCGCTGATCACCGAGAATAAAGACTGTACTGCGCAGATGATCAATAATTATTCTAAATTCTCGCTTAAAATCATCATATTTTGTCTGGCTGATTTTTTCTAATTCTTTAATCAAAGGCAAAAATAATTCTGTTAAATAATTATCGTCTAAATTATTTAAAACAGCCAAAGTTCTTTCCAGTCCCATACCAGTATCAACGTTTTGCTGTTTTAGTTTTTCAAACTTGCCTTCAGCAGTTTTATTATATTCCATAAAAACATTATTCCAGATTTCTACCCAGCGGTCATCATTTTCATCAAATTTTTGAGGCACGGGATCATGGCTGGTCCAGTAAAACACTTCCGTATCCGGTCCGCAGGGCCCAGTCTGTCCGGCCGGTCCCCACCAGTTATCAGCTACTTTACTGATTTTTTCCGGCGCAATACCTAAAACTAACCAATATTTTTCTGATTCTTGATCATATTGAGGCACATCTTTATTGCCGCCAAAAACAGAAATGGCAATTTTTTGCTGATCTAATTTTAAAATTTTAATTAACAATTCCCAAGAATAATCAATAGCTTCTTTTTTAAAATAACTGCCGAGTGACCAATTGCCTAGCATTTCAAAAAAAGTATGGTGGTTACTATCACCTACTTCATCAATATCACTGGTGCGCAGGCATTTTTGGATATTAACTAAACAATTACTTTCCGGGTGTTTTTCACCCATTAAATAAGGTACTAAAGGGTGCATGCCAGCTGTTATAAATAAAGCAGTAGGATCATTTTCCGGAATCAAAGAAGCAGAGTTGATAATGCTATGCTCTTTCTGTTTGAAAAACTCTAAAAATTTCTTTTTTAATTGCTTAGCTTTCATTATTGATATTTTTTACTATCTTTTTTTAAATATACGGAAGGACTTTTTTTCACTTGGTCCAGAAACCAGTCATTGTATTTATAAACCAAGACAGAACCGACTGGCAGACTCAAGAAACCGGCTAGAATATCGTATAAGCTGTCATTAGCTTGTCCCTCCTGATAAAACATGTTGGCCCCAGCTAGAGTGATTAAATATTCAAACACTTCCCAAATCAGAATTAAACTCATCATAATAACAATTGAACCAAGAATAATATCTGATTTGTCGTAATTCATTTTTAGTTTTCTGGAAATAGCTGATAAAAATAGGGCCACAACAAGAAAGAGTAGTAGCGGAGTAATAAAATGCACATAAGCGTCATAATTATAGACGTTGTCATAAATCCAGATATAGCCCCCGACTGACAAAAGCACTAAACTAGAGAAAAGTATTTCCAGAAGATCTAATAATTCATTGGAGAATTTTTCCCGCAGACCGAGTTTTTGGTAGACTTCCCGCGGCAGGAAAAAAGTAGCTCCCAAGATTAGTAAGGTGGAAAAAACAAACAAATTGTCAAGCCATAAAAAATAAATCGCCACCAGCATCGTTGCGACGCTGATGAGGTTAATAATTACTCTAATTTTAGTACCCCGAATAATATTCATGATTTTCTTTGAATAGGAAGTAGATATTGAAATTATAGGGTTTTTGGAGATGATAGTCAATTGGAGGTATGTCTCTAGTCAATAGCTTCGCAACACTTCCATAGGTGTTTTCATGTCTAAGCCCATATGAGGCCTAGTAGTATTGTAATAATGAATAAATTCAGGAATAGCTTTTTTCCAGGCCTTGAAACTGCGATTAGTCCTGTTTAAGCACTCACGTTGCAATGTTCCAATGAATCGTTCAACATGTCCATTGTCAGTTGGTTTTCTTACTCTGGAATGCCGGTGTTCCACGCCACAAGATATTAATCTCTTAGTAAACCATTTGGCAAATTCACTGCCATGATCAGACTGAATTAACTTAAAATCAAATCTAGATGTTTGTTGCGCTTCTTGAAAGAATCTGGCGCTTTGCCAGGAATTAATTGCTTTAACTGGTTTGGCATAGGCCCAACGTGAACAGACATCAATTAAAGCATAGACATACAAATGTTCTTTAGGCAGTCCTTCCCTCATTGAATCAATTTGCACTAATATTCTTGGTTTTTCAGGAAAAGGTCTTTCTGGGTACTGATGCCATTTTTTCCACTGACTATACTTAGTTAATCCTTGCCTTTTAAGGGTTCTCTTGACTGAAGACAAGCTTACTTTAATACTTTCTTTGTTTTAGAATCTCTGCGCATTGGTTTCTCTCTTTTCTTAATTCTAGGATTCTTTTGACAATAGAGGGCCCTAAAGCATTAGGATGACTGTGTGGTTTAGAGCTTTTAGTAGGAATTGTGAACCTACCATCATTAGGAGCCTTCCTTACCCATCTTAATACAGTGCTTGGATAAACTCCTGTATATCTGGCTGCTTTGCGGATAGACCAACCAGAGCGCACCAAAAGCACAGTTTTTCTTTGAACTTCTGGCAGATGAGGATTTGTTGTATATGGCATATACATAACAGTATACCTTAAAGGTGTTGCCAAGCTATTGAACCATGACAACTCTTTACGAGCAATTAACAAGTATGTTTGTTAGAGAAATTTCTGGAATGGTAGATCTAATAAAATACGAAATTGGTCGGATTACCTACCATGAAGTGCCAGAATTGTTACTGATTGACATCATGCGAAAACATGGATTTGGTGTTCAGCAGATCATAAAGTAAAAAAGATTTGACAAATAATTAACGCCTAGCTGAGCTGGGCGTTTTTATATTATAATTGCGCTAGCAACTAATTCATCCTTTTTATAAACAGCCAAGATTTGACCGGCAGCGACGCCTTTTTGCGGTTTTGAGAAGGTGGCGGTGTATTCTTGTTCGAGCCTGTCGAGAACTAAATTTCTCGATGCGTCTCTCGATGATACTCGAGACTTACTCGAAGAAATAATTATTTTTTTAGACTTCTCGACTTCGCTCGAAGAAATAATTATTTTCACTTTTTGAGGTTCTTGTCTATATCTAATCTGTGCTATGGCTGATAAAGGAAATTGGTATTTTTTATTAATCCAATGCCAGTTTTTGACTTTTATTTGCTTAGTAAATAATTCAGCTTGATCTTTATTACTAACAGTTAAAACATTATTCTGAACATCTTTTTTAACCACATACCAAGGCCCGCCTTGACCCAAATCAATCCCCTTTCTTTGCCCAATAGTATAATAAAACACACCTTGATGTTGGCCTAAAACATTGCCTTTAGTATCAACTATATTACCCTTTTTGGGTTTTATTTTTTGCTGTAAAAAGTCTTTTAAGCTTACTTTGCCAATAAAGCAAATTCCCTGACTATCAGGCCGGTTAGCATTGGGTAGTTTGATTTTCTGGGCTAATTTTCTAACTTCTGGTTTAGTTATCTCTCCTATTGGAAATAATGATTTAGCTAATTGTTTTTGATTTAAACCAGCTAAAAAATAACTTTGGTCTTTATTTGTATCTTTGCCACGCAATAAATGAAAGCCGTTTTTGTCTTTCCGGATTTGAGCATAATGGCCAGTAGCAATCTGATCAAAACCCAAAGCCATTGCTTTATCTAAAAACAATTTAAATTTAATTTCATTGTTACAGAGAATATCAGGATTAGGAGTGAGACCTTTTTGATAGCTATCAAATAAATATTTGACCACAATATCTTTATATTCTTTTTCAAAATCAAAAGTCTGAATAGGAATTTTTAAAAATGTGGCTACACGATAGGCCTCTAGTTTATCTTCTTTCCAGGGACAGCTGCCTTTGAGATTAACTTTATTAGAAAAGTTTTTCATAAAACCAGCCGAGACTTGATGGCCTTGCTTTTTTAATAAATAAGCAGCTACAGCAGAATCAACTCCGCCTGATAAGCCAACTAGGATTTTTTGTTTTTTAGAAGTCATAGTGTCATTATATATTTGTTCGAGCCTGTCGAGAACTAAACTTTTCGATGCGTCTCTCGACTACGCTCGAGACTTACTCGAAGAAATTATTCTATTTTACCCCCTCTTTTTTAATTAGTTTTTCTTTTTTCTCTCTACTCCAATTTTTAATTTGTTTCTCTCTATATCTAGCACAATCAAAATCATCATATAATTCTATGTAGACTAATTTTTTAACCCCGTGCTTAGCAGTAAATTTTGAGCCTAAACCACTTAAATGTTGATCATATCTCTTGCTTATATCTCTAGTAAGACCAACATAATATAAATTATCTAAACACTCTATAATATATACATACTATTCTTCTTGTTTCATGTCGCTTTTCTTTACGATTAATTACTTTATAACTATTTTATTTTTATTAATAGAAATTTTAATTGTATCGCTGGGTTTGATTTTATTTTCAATAATTCTTAAAGCCAACTCGTCTAGAATTTCAGTTTGGATTAACCGCTTTAATGGCCGAGCGCCAAATTGAGGATCATAACCTTTCTGAGCCAGATGTGTATAAATTTTTTGGTCAAAGTTAATTTTGATTTTTTTATTCTTCTGCAAGCGCTGGCTTAATTGTTCTAATTGCAAATTGACGATAGCTGTAATATTTTCTTGAGTCAAGCTATGAAAAATAATAATATCATCCAAGCGATTTAAAAATTCTGGCTTAAAATTATTTTTAAGCAAGCTATTTATTTGAGTTTTAATTTGGTCATTAATATTACCACCAGCTTCTAGAATCAAATCAGTGCCGATATTAGAGGTCATGATAATGACAGTGTTTTTAAAATTAACAGTTCGTCCTTTGGCATCAGTTAATCTGCCATCGTCTAAAATCTGTAATAAAATATTAAAGACTTCAGGATGAGCTTTTTCTATTTCATCAAAAAGAATAACACTGTAAGGACGACGACGAACAGCTTCGGTTAATTGTCCACCTTCATCATAACCAACATAGCCTGGCGGAGAGCCAATCAAACGGGCCACACTGTGTTTTTCCATATACTCAGACATATCAATGCGCACCAGAGCCTCTTCAGAATTGAACATAAATTCAGCTAAGGCCTTAGCGGTCTCGGTTTTACCCACGCCAGTAGGACCAAGGAAAATAAAGCTGCCAATTGGCCGATCTTCTTCATTTATGCCCGCTCTGGAGCGTCTAACAGCGTTAGAAACGGCCTTAATGGCCTCAGATTGCCCAACTACCCTCTTTTGCAGGATTTGCTCCATTTTGGCCAATTTTTGCTGTTCGCTTTCCAGCATTTTATCAATCGGAATACCGGTCCAGCGAGCAACTACTTTGGCAATATCATTGTCCTCTACTTCTTCTTTAAGTAAGCGATTTTCTTTTTGGATTTTATTTAATTTATTTATATTAGCTTTTATTTTTTTTTCTAATTCCGGAATCTGACCATAAATAATTTCGGCTACTTTATCTAATTTGCCATCTCTTTCAAAATTAGTGGCTTGTGATTTTAAGGTTTCTATTTGTTCAGAGAATTTTTGATTAGCCGAAATTAAATCTTTTTCATTTTTCCAAAGCAATTCTAAAGATTTTTCTTGTTCTTTAAGATCAGCTAATTGCTGATTAATTTTATTTAATTCTTCTTTATTAGTTTTGCTATCTTTTTTTAGAGCAGATTTAGATATTTCCAGAGAAATTATTTTTCTTTTTAAAATATCCAGTTCAGTTGGCAGACTATCAATTTCAATTTTCAAAGCCGAAGTGGCCTCATCAATCAAATCAATGGCCTTGTCCGGTAAAAAGCGGTCAGTAATATATTTTTGTGATAGATTAACGGCTGCTAAAATAGCCCCATCAGTAATATGGACGCCATGGTGGACTTCATATTTTTCTTTAAGGCCTCTTAAAATATTAATACTGTCTTCCGCTGAAGGTTCGCCAACATAGACTGGTTGAAAGCGTCTTTCCAAAGCAGCATCTTTTTCAATATATTTTTGGTATTCTTTTAAAGTGGTGGCGCCGATAGCGTGGAGTTGGCCGCGAGCCAGAGCCGGCTTTAGCATATTAGAAGCATCAACTGCTCCTTCAGCATTACCAGCACCAACAATAGTATGTAATTCATCAATAAATAAAATAATATTGCCTTGGGCATCTTCAATTTCTTTTAAAACTGCTTTTAATCGATCTTCAAATTCACCGCGGTATTTTGCGCCAGCCAAAAGCAAGCCAATATCCATGGCCAATACTTTTTTATTTTTTAGAGATTCAGGTACATCACCGGCAATAATTCTTTGGGCTAATCCTTCGACAATTGCAGTTTTACCGGTGCCGGGTTCGCCGATTAAAACCGGATTGTTTTTAGTGCGTCGAGATAGCACTTGCATAACCCGACGAATTTCTTCATCACGGCCAATTACTGGATCAAGTTTATTATCCTTTGCCTGTTTGGTTAAATTTATAGTAAATTTTTCTAAGGCCTGAATTTTATTTTCAGGAGTTTGGTCGGTTATTTTCATATTTCCTCTTACTTGTTTTAAAATAGTTAAAAGCTGGTCAAGATTAAAATTATATTTATTTAAAATTTGCTGAACGATCTGGCTATTCTTGATTAGACTGATTAAAAGATGCTCCACGCTTAAAAATTCGTCTTTTAATTCTTTTTTTTCGCTGTCAGCGTGAGCTAAAATATTTTGGGTTTCACCGCTGATTCCCACTTCAGCTACGCTGGCTACAGTCGGCAATTTATTTAATTCAGCTTCGGCGTCCTTAGTAATGGCTTCTATATCCAATTCAGCTTTTTGCCAAATGGAAGTCGCCATAGTGTTAGGAACAGTCAATAGGGCCCAAAATAGGTGCAAAGGCTCGATTTGGCTATGTCTTGACTGAATGGCCCGATTATGGCTATTTTGAATGATTTCAGCTAGTTTTTCAGTTATATTATTTGGATTTATCATCTGTTTTATTGATATTTTTAAAATTTTTTATATTATACTATTTATATAAAAATATGTCAATATAATATTGACAATAAAATAAAAATATGATTAAATGGACTATTCCGTTTTTATGTAACAAACATAAAAAATCTGTTCATTTTAACTAAAGGAGTAATATATGGATTGGTTAGAAGTGTCAAAGCAAAGTGAAATTGAAGGCACGATTTTTAGCGAATTTTGCCAAATTCTCCATGACGGCAAGTTCGTGGATGTAGAAGACCCTATTGACGAAGATAAGGGCGAAGAAGTGGTAAGTATGATGACTACCACGGAGCAGGCTCTTTTTACCCTCGTAGAACGGTATAAGGAGCAGTATAACAGCCAGGTTGATCGTTTACACGGTAAAGGAACGCCGATTAATGATGTCGATGAAATACAGAGGGTAGGTGCCGAAGTTGATAATCTTTACAGACGGTATGACATCATTGGAGATATGTTTTGGGATATGGTCAGAGTTCGACTGACTAAAGAGGGAAAATCGAATATCAGTCACCTCGGTCTTCGTTCAGGATTTCAGATTGTTTCATTACCCGAAACTAAATCTCAAAGGATTTGTCATGGAGTCATCATGATCGGATAGGAGATTAACTCCTATTCTCAAACAAAAAGCCACCCTGTCATCGACTCTGAGATCTGAGCGATCTCATCGCTCAGACTTGAAGAGAGCGAAGTCGAAGGGTGGTTTTTTCTTTGCTATTTATAAGTTTTATACTAAAAATTTTTTATAAATATCAATTGCCTCAATAACAGCAGGAGCCACATTAGGCATTGATTTGATTTTTTTCAATGTAAAATAACCTAATTTTTGTCCTTCATTTAATGTTAATTCATTTAATTTATTATCAGTGTCGGCCAAAAAAATAAATTGTTTATTTTTGATGATTTTTTTATTTTTATCTCGTATGATATTTGTGCTTTTTTGTTCGCCGATTAATTGAATATTATAGATCTTTATATTAGATTCTTCTTTAATTTCTCTCTTTAGCGCTTCTTCTGGAGACTCATTGATTTCTATTCCTCCGCCGAGTGTACTCCACATATTTGGATTAACAATATCAAATTTATTATCTCTTAAAAAGAATAAATATTTATTGAGTTTTTTATTTTTAATAAATATTTTAGCACCTGGTTTCATAATCATCTAGGCAGCTGTTTTATTTTGTTAATTTTTCAAATAATTTAAAAGCTTCTAAGGCCTGATTTCTGACATTCTCAGAAATATGTTTTTGATTTAGCTCTTCTTTAGTAAACCAGTCAAAATTTTTTATTTCTTTTTGATTAATATTTATTTTTTCTGGATTAATAACTTTGCAGACATAATAAAAGCAAGCATGATCATGATCACCTACCGAATGGACATTAGTATAAAATGGCAGGGCTAAATTTTTTTTAGTTTTGCCTTCTACAGGCAGGTCTAATTTATTTAAAATCTCAACCTCTAGATTTACTTCTTCTCTAATTTCGCGAAGCAAAGCATCATCAGGTGTTTCATTTTGATCAATATGGCCACCGACTGGAAGCCATAAATCTAATTTCTGGTGGTGAATCAGTAATACTTTATTATTATGAATAATATATGCGGCCACTGCCAATTGTGTTTGCATCCCGTTAGAAATTTAACTAATAAATTTTATTATACTCTGTGATTCCGGGCTTCGATCCGGAATTTCGTTATTAGCATAGAGACGCTGAATCAAATTCAGCATGACAATGATTATAATTTTTTTCTGCCAATCTTGAAAATAATCATTTTTTCTAGAGCTTTGCTGGCCAGTTTTATTCTTTCCTGGCTACGGGCATAAAGGGTAAACAAACGCTCCCCTTTTTTGACTTGATCGTCAAATTCTTTGTTTAAATATACTCCGGCTAACTGATCAAAAGGCGCTCCTAAAATACGGGCAATAGTATTAATTGCTTTATTATCAGTGAAGATAATTGTTCCAGATTTTAGTGCGGCAAAGTATTTTTTGTAAGCTCCCAAAACAATATCGTTGGGCTTGACATCAGAATTGCCGCCTTGCTCTTTGATAATCTCCTGCATCTTTTTCCAAGCGTCTCCACTTTCCAAAGCCCGCCAGGCCATGCTGGCTCCGTGACCTTTTTTAGCTTTACCAGTGAGTTCTAAAAGTTCGCCAGATAAATGAATTGATTTATTAGCTAGATCGGCCGGATAATTATCTCTTTGCTGCAGAACTCTTAAAACATCTCTGGCTTCTAAAGCTGGGCCAACTCCCCGACCAACTGGATCTTCTGTTTTAATAGCAATAACTTTAATTTTAATATTAAATCGGCGAGCTAGATATTTAAATTTTTTAATTAAGTCATTAGCAATTTTCATATCCGGAATTTTGGTGGTCGGTCCGACCGGCATATCAATCACCAGATGAGTAACACCGGTAGCAACTTTTTTAGCCATAATACTGACTAACATTTTACTATATGGTTCAAGAGAAAGCGGATAAGATACTTTAAGAATTTTATCATCAGCTGGAGCTAAATTAAGTCCTCCACCCCAGACTAAACAAGCGCCAATTTTTTTGACAATTTTTCTAATGTCTTCAGCCGAGAAACTGACATTAGCTAGAACTTCCATAGTGTCAGAAGTACCGGCCGGTGAAGTAATGGCACGGGAGGAAGTCTTGGGGATGGTTAATCCCAAGGAAGCTAAGATAGGTATAGCGACCATAGTTGTTCTATTGCCAGCCAATCCACCAACCGAATGTTTATCAGCCACTATGCCTGGAAATTTGAGCATTTCACCTGTTTCAGCCATAGCTTTAGTCATATAATAAAGTTCTTCGTTAGTGTATTCTCTCATAAATCCGGAGGCGACAAAATAAGTGGTTTCAGTACGAGTCAAAATACCATTAGCGATATCAGAAAATATTTGGTAGAATTCCTGATAGTTTAATTTTTTACCGAGCAGTCTTTTACGAATAGCTTGGATTGATTTGGCTCTTTCTAAAAAGTGGACCTCCACAATTGTGTTGGGAGAAATTGTCATTTTTTCCCAGATATCGCGATAAAGGCCAATTTGTCCTGACTTGACTCTTTTGGTGGTCGTATTAGCTTCGGCAATAATATTTTTATTTTGCCAAGTGATGCGAATTTTATCGCCAGCTCTGATTCCATAGCCAACCGCTTCATCGGCGTGAAGAAGGGCAATATTTGATTGCCCAGTTTTGATGTCTAGTTTTTTAATTTTTAAATAGTAGGGCATAAATTAAAATTTTATAACTTGTCCTGGTTTTAGAGTTTTTGTATCTTCAACGTCTTCTGTTTTAGAAATTTGGGGCTTATTTTGAGTTTTATCTAATTTTAAAGCTTCAGATAGAGAAATAAATTCCCCCTTTTCTTCTTCCGGAGCGCTACTGGTTATTTTGATGCTGGAAGGGGATGGTATTTTACCAGCTTTAGATAATTTTAGACAATCCTTACAGTAGATCGGTCGGGAAGGATCAGGTTTAAATTTAACCTCAGTTTTTTTACCGCAATAAGTACAAGTGGCTTTATTTAGAGTCACTTCTTTATAAGGAGCTGGAGTAGTTTTTGGCTCAGTATTTTGATTTTGGGCTTTTTTTATTTGTTCTTCTTCAAGACCTCTATTTTCACTCCAGCGGGCAATTTTATCTTCAATTACTTCTCGCGGTTTAGAATATCGTTCTCTGGATACTTTAATAACTTTTTCCCGAATATTTATATTATCCATTGGCAAAGATGCTGGGGGTAGGGTTCTAGCTGAAAAAGCTTCAGAAGTAACGCCATTAATCATTAATTTTAGATAAACTTCAAATTTAGATAAATTAACTAAGTCCTCTGGGATGAAAGTAGGGAAAAATTCTTTTTCCAAAAATTCGGCATCAGCTCCTCCAATTCTGAAAACAACAATAGTGCCAACGTTGCCAAAAACAGCAGCGGTGACGTCTTCATCTACTTGCTCAATATATTGATGAGCAATAATTAAGTTTAGACGGTATTTTCTAGCTTCCGAGAGAATATTAGCGAATGATTCGGTGGCAAAATTTTGAAACTCATCAACATAAAGATAAAAATCTTTGCGTTCTTCTTCGAGAGTATCAATTCGGCTCATAGCAGCCAATTGAATTTTGGTAATCATCATTGCTCCTAAAAGAGCAGAATTATCTTCGCCCACTCGGCCTTTTGATAAATTCAGAAGTAGAATTTTTTGTTCGTCCATAATTTCCCGCATAGAAAAAGAAGATTTAACCTGGCCTAATATATTTCTAATTAGGGCTGACGACAAAAATCGTCCGACTTTATTTTGAATCGGAGCAATAGCTTCGGCTTGAAAACGGTCAGGATATTTGGAATATTCTTCCATCCAAAAAGCTTTCACTACAGGGTCACTGATTTTTTCAATAACTTTTTTACGAAAGACTTTATCGGTTAACATTCTCATAATACCCAGCAGGGTTGAGCCCGGATATTCCAGCAAGGCGGAAATAGCATGATGAAGAACGTATTCTAAGCGAGGTCCCCAGGAATCAGCCCAAATCTTTTTAAAAACTCCGATTAGACCGGAAACAACTAGATGTCTTTGTTCAATATTGACGCTTTCCAAAACATTAAAACCGATGGGGAAACTTAAATCTGCTGGATTAAAATAAATGACATCATTCACTCGGCTGACCGGGATAAAATCAATCACTTTTTCTATTAAATCACCATGAGGATCAACCACACAGACACCTCGTCCAGCTTGGATATCCTGAATGATCATATTTTCCAAGACCGTTGATTTGCCCATGCCGGTTTTTCCAATAAAATACATGTGACGGCGCCGGTCGTCAGTTTTAATACCAAACTTCACGTTGGAATTACGATAGTTGGTTTGAGCAAAAATTGTTACTTGATTATCGTTCATTGTTAATTAGTGGGTAAATTAGCTGGTGGTTCACCTTTGTGATTGATTGGTGGATTAATTTTATCTTTATTCTTGGCAAATTTTTCTTCAAAGTATCTGTTATCTAGATCAATATCTACCATTTGATCTTCTTTAGTTAATTGTTGACGCAATATTTCTGTTCTGGTTTCTTTATCGCCAAATTCATCACCACCAATAGGCAAGGCAGTTGGCGCTTCTGATTTTTTGACTTCTGTTTTTTGCAATAATGGGGTATGGATGAATTTACTAGGGAAGTGCCATAAACTAGCCAACTCTTCTATATTTAGAATATATTTAGCGTGCCCTCTCATGCCAGTGCGATCTTTATAACCCCGTATAATATTTTCTCTTCTTAAATTTTTGCGGTAATTAATAAGGAAATAATTAATTTTAGTTTTAGTTCTTGAATCTGGCTTAAAGCTGTTTAAATCTAAAGTAGAAAATTGTTTGTAAGCCCCAAAAACAGCAGAAACTACCCGGCTGGCGTTATATTGCTCTAAGGGAGAAATATAAACTAAACGTATTTTGCAAATAAAACCTATTTTACTTGCTTTTCTTTCAATTGCCTCTATCATTTCTCTTTCCCCTGGGGTCAGATGGAGCATCATGCTGGGTATCTCATCTCTTTTATTTTCTTCTACTTTTTGCCATAAAGGCAGAATAACTTCGCCGATATTATCAATGCTCTGGGCTATCCAGTCAATAAATTTAGTTGGTCTATTGACATCCTTACCTTTCCATTTTTTTCCAGCAATTTTGTAGGCCAATTTTGTACAGTCTTCAACCCAGTCAACGTGTGATGGTTGGATCAGAATCTGAATCCAAACCTGCTCACCCATTTGGATCTTACTCATTGTTTCCAGCACGGAAGCTAAGGGGTCTTTAAATTCGCCGGAGACATTATCTTCAAAAAAAGGATAAGTTCTAATAGGGAGAGCTTGATTTTTTACTAGAGCAAATTCTGTGCCCCAGACGTTATGGGTATCATTAGGATATTTATCAGGCACAGTGTGGACATAATCCTCCACTTCTGTAATCTCCGCATCAGGATATTGAGCGTAGATTGAACTTTCTATTAAGTCTCGAAATTGACTAGGAGTACGAATTAAAAATTGAACATAACCATCAATACTGACTATTTCAAAAGAAAAAGAAAGCTGAAACATGCCTTTGAAGAAAATCTCTTTGGCGTTAAGAATATCATGTGCTCCCGAGATAGTGGCGAATAGTTGTTCAACTGCTTTCGGAGTCTGTTCAGTATCTTTAGGTATATCAATAGCCAATAGAATAAATTTATGGCTCTGGAACCATCTACGCTGTTGATTAAGCAGCCAATTAATATAGAAACCGTAAATAAAGATAAAAATAAAAAAGATCCACAGGCCGTTAGAGAATAAATACCAAAAGGTAGTTAAAATGCCCTGGTTTCCAATTTCATAAAGTCGTGTAAGATCAATAACAATTTCCATTATTCATTTATCTTAGCATTGTTTATATTATACCTTGTTTGGCAATATTTTCAAAATTAAATTATTATCTCGAGAACAAAAACGACCCCTTATTATTCTGATGAATAATTAAATAGGGGCGTTTTTATTGTTTAATTAGTTTAAGCTGACTTTAGAGAATAATTGCCGTTATCATCTTTGGTAAAAATATTTTTATCCATTAGAGCTAAAGCAATTGTGGTTTTCTTAATCAATCGTTTTTTGAGCACCTCTTCAACAATTTCTTTTTTAGATAAATGTCGGGTTGACTCTTTAAGTATATCGACAATAACGTCACTAACTACACCTGGTTTATAACCCCAATCTTTAAGGGCATAAATACCACGACCAATCAAAACATATTTATCATCTAAAATTAATTCATTATGAATCGTAGCGGGGTAAGCCTGGCGATCATCAAAGTTAGCTTGATTGATCATATCGGCAATTTCGGTGAAATGCATCGGCTTTTTATTTTTTTGCAAAACCAAATAGATTTTATCGTTCATTCGACGCGGAGTAATACTTGGCCATTCCACTAAACCCCACTCGTCATAAGGATTAGTTTCTATTTTTTTGGTAATATCAATAAAGTTAACGACTACTTTATCTGTTAGATTCTCTTCATTGACGTAGAAATTACTTTGTTGAATTCTAGCCATCAATTTATCCAGAGGTAATGGCTCACTATGTTGTGTAATTAATAAGCAAACTTCTTTAATGGTTTTGTCAAAAAAATCAAGAGACGCTTCCGGGGTTTTCCAAAAACTATTGGTTTCTCTAGACTCTTTGATAAAATGAAAACGATGTTTCAATAATTCATTTAGAATAAAGCGAATAGCTGAACGATTAGGTTCACTATCGCCGGGCATAGTCAAAAGTTCTTTAGTCAAACTGCCTTCGGACATCATGCCGCCATGTTCTCCCAGAATAGCATTAGTAATTTCTTCGACTTGCTTTAAGTAGTTTTGGTCAAAATTACTGACAATTTTTTTCAGCGAACTGTTTTCAATTTGTCTTACTCTCTCTCTGGTAATTTTATATTTTTGACCAATATCTTCTAATGTTTTCTTTTCATAATCAGAAAGACCGTGTCGCATTTTAATAATTTCTTGCTCACGTTCAGTTAAAGCTTCTAAAATATCCAATAGTGTTTGATAAGGATTAAAATCCGCCATTTTGGACATATGCTTTGAAGTTAATACTTGGTCTAAGATTGAATCCATAATATTTGCTTAATTTATTGTCTTTTTATCGCTTTTTATTGAATTCTCTGATAGAATAACATATTTTATAAAATAAGTCAAGCCCGTATCAAGAGATACGAGCTTAAGTAATATTTCCAAGAATTTTTAAAGGGTTTTTATTTCTTTCTATTCCAAATAGATAAGAGTGGCGAAGCTACAAAAATTGATGAGTAAGTACCAATAATCACTCCTAAAATAAGGGCTAAAGTGAAATTTTTAATAGTCTCGCCGCCAAAGATATAAATTGCTAATAAAACAAATAAGGTGGTCAAAGAAGTATTTAAAGACCTAATAATAGTTTGATTAACGCTGATGTTCACTATCTCATCAAAAGTCTGACTATGATTTTTAAAGAGATTCTCTCTAGTCCGGTCAAAAGTAACAATAGTATCATGAACAGAAAAGCCCAAGATAGTTAAAAGGGCTGTCACAAAGAGACTGTCTACTTCCGTGCCTAATAATTGGCCTAGAACAGCAAAAACACCAGTAACAATCAAAATGTCATGGATTAAAGCAATAATTGCTGAAAGTCCATATTTCCAAGAAGCGACTGGTTTAGATACTTTTCTGAAAGCATAGGCAATATATAAAACAATAAATATCAGCACTACGATAATTGCTTGAATGGCTTTTCTTTTTAATTCGTGACCGATAATTGGGCCAATGGATTCAAATCTGTTTTCGATCAAGGTATTATCCTCTACTCCTTCTAAATGTATATCTTCTAATTTTTGAAGGATGCTTTGATGAGTATCTTCAGGAATATCCTCGAAACGTAAGATGAAATCATTGTGACCACTAGGTTGGATTTTTAAGCTTTGCAGATTAAAGTCAGCCAACTGTTCTTCAATTTGGGCGATAGTCGGTCTTTGATTTTGATAAGAAATTTCTAATAGACTGCCACCAGTAAAATCAATACCCAGTCGCAGACCCCAGATTAATAAAATAATGATCGAAGCGGCCATCAAGGTGCCTGATAATGTAAACCAAATCTTTTTTTTGCCAATTATATTATACATAGTGTTTTTTACTCTTCTTTTGATTTCATTTTTCTCACGCCGAATAAATACAATTTATCTTCTAATTTTTTATTAACAATTAATCTTAAGAGAGTTCGGGTGATGGTGATAGCGGAAAACATAGAGATCATAATACCGATAGCCAAGGTAATAGCAAACCCCTTAATAATAGAAGTGCCAAACCAGGCTAAAATCAAACAAGTAATAATAGATGAGATATTTGAATCACGGATAGATGACCAAGCCCGTAAAAATCCGTTTTCAATAGATGAATTCAAACTGCGACCTTGATACAATTCTTCTTTAGTTCTTTCAAAAATTAGGACATTAGCATCAACCGCCATACCAATGGACAAGATAAACCCGGCCACACCGGCCAAAGTCATTGTCACAGGAATGATTTCAAAAATTGCTAAAGATATAATTGTGTAAATAGCTAAAGCGATAATAGAAATCAATCCAGGCAGACGATAAAATAATAACATAAATAAAGCAGCTGCTATCAAGCCGATAATGCCGGCTAATAAACTTTTTTGCACTGATACTTCTCCTAAGGAAGCACCGACAGTTTGCTGGCTGATTAATTTAATTGGCACCGGTAAAGCACCTAAATTTAAATCTTTGATCAATTGTTTAGCTTCTTCAATGGTAAAATTTCCGGAGATTTGAGCGCTACCGTCTTTGATCGGTTCTTGCACGATTGGGCTTGATCTCAAAGCATTGTCTAAGAATATTCCAATTGGTTTTCCAACATTGTCAGTGGTTAATTGAGCAAATAAGTCTTTCCCTTCCTCGTTAAAGTCTAAAATTACCAACGGTTCTTGAGTATTAGGAGCAAAAGTCAGTTGAGCTTTTTGGACATCTTTACCGTCTAAACCAGTTTGTTTCCAGATGATATCCGCATCTGCTTTGGCAAATAAGATATGAGCTGCATGCACCTCTATTTTTCCTTGATCATTTAACCTTTCATCAATTTTTTTAATAATATGATAGCCAAATTGCGATTCAACTAGTTCAGGAGCAATTTCACCAACTTTTAATTGATCGAAAATAACAGTATCAAATTCGGGGACAAATATTCCTTTTGTTACCCATGATAAATCTCCACCTTGTTCAGCTGATCCCGGATCTTGGCTATATTCTTTGGCCAGAGCGGCGAAATCTTCGCCGGCTAGAGCTCTTTCTAAAACTGCTTGGGCCTCTTGTTTAATTTCATTTATTTGATTTTCAGAGTCGTTGCTTACCTCTTCTTGAATTCTAAAATCTAAAAGCGGTGTCTTATCAATAATAGAGATTGCCTCTTTTATATCAGTCACTCCAGCTAATTCAACAATAATTCGATAATTATCTCCACTATAATTAGTCTGAACTACTGGTTCAGAGACACCATAATTATTAACTCGGCGTTCAATAACATCACGCAAAGCGCTAATACTATCTTCAATGTTAACGTCGCCTAAATCAGAAATATCGGCCTGATAAATCAGATGGGTACCGCCTTGCAGATCTAGCCCTAAATGTACTTTAAAATTGCTAAACCACCCTGGTGATTTAGGATAAACAATTAAAGCCGCTAGAATTGTCAGAACAAAAATAAAAAGGGCGGTTATCCTGACCTTGGTAGTTGTTATTTGTCCTTTACTAGATAAATGACCGTATTTATTCATCCCATTAGAAATTAATCATCATTTTATTTATATTCCGAAAGAAATCAAGTGTTTGAATTTCTAACGGAATTCATTATTTAAAACTCAAATACAAGTGCACCTATTTTAGCATATTATTAAATTTTGGCAAGTCTTATCTCTTGATAGCAAAGCATTGAATTGCTGAACCCATATTTTTAAAAATAGGAGCTATAAATTTATGTTCAAAATTTAAATAAGAGTGGTAAAATTTAAGCAATAGTCGGTTTTCGCTGCGATGGAAGTAGTCATAAGTGTAGAATTTTTTAATGCCAAAACCACTATTGATTATTTGTTTTTTGAGTTGGCTGGGGTTATATTTTTCCGCTGCTGGTTCAATCAATCGTGAGTCTATCTCTTTTTTTTCTTTGAATAAATTGAAAAATTTAAAAATCAGACGATTGATAATCCAAAGATAAAAAAAAGGATTAAAAAATTTAAGATAATTAGCGTTTGGTTCGCCCAATAAAACAAAATAGCCGCCTTTTTTTAAAACCCGCTGGGCTTCGGTTAATGTTTTTTCTACAGCAAAAAAATGATGCAAGGAACCATTAATAATAACTAAGTCGAAAAAATTATCCTGATACGTAAGATTAACCACTTCCCCGCAGGTTAACTTTAGATGGGGGTATTTTTTTTGAGCAATTTTTAAAACTTCAATTGACTGGTCAATTCCATAGACCTCATCAGCTATTTTTAGCAGTTTATTACTTAAACGTCCGGTGCCACAACCTAAATCCAGACAGCGGGTGATTTTATGATTATTTCTGAGAAATTTTTTGAGGTTATCAAAATTCCAAGCGTCTACAATTTGCGCGCTGGCTTTTTGAACATGCCACTGGTTATATTGTTGAGCGGTTTGATTATAAAAGTCTTTTTGTTCCTGACTTTTAATAGCGTAAGTATTTTTTTTCATTATTTATGCGCAGAAGCGATACTAATCCAACAAATCTAAGCTATTAACTTCTGTCCAGTCATTTTCATTGAAGACAGTTATTGCTTGGTTACTGATAATATATAGATAATCGTCCAAATAAATAGCTCTTTGGGCATCATTTTGGCTGATAGCTTTAACTAACTTTAATTCATTGTCTTCATAAGAAAAAACATAGCCGCCTTGTCCACCAGGCAAGAAAAATACCTCATGCTTTGGGTCCAGAAGAAAAGCATGATGAGTAGACAATACTTCTGACCAATATTCATCTAGAATATATTTGTCTATTTCAGTTGGATTAGAGGGGTTAGAAACATTAAAATAAGATATCTTAACTTGTGAATCCTCTTTGCCAATACCCAAAATTTTATTCTTATTGATTGGATGGAGATAAGAAGAATAACCAGGTATCTTTAGTTCTCCTTTAACCGAAGGATTAGAAGGATTAGATAAATCTAATACATAAAAAGGATCAATTTGACGGAAGGTGACTAAATAACCTTTGTCTTGGATAAAGCGCACGGAATAAATTCTCTCCCCTTGTCCTAAGTCTTTAACTTCTCCTTCAATAGTTAAGTTTTTGTCTAAAATATAGACATCATTGCCGCTTTCTCCGTTACTGAATATAAAACTATTTTGTCCGCCGATAGTTGTGGCAATTCTTAAATGGTCTTCATATTCATCCAGAGAAAATTGATTCAAAGGAGTGCCTGGCACTTCACCGTTAGATTTAATATTAAATAAATTTAAATCAATTTTGATAATACCCGTTTTGGATAATTCTCTCTTATGGGCATCAACATAGTCGGACATTAAATTTTCCAACTCATTGTTGACAAGTAGTCGTTCGTCGTCATCTAAAGAAAGCATCCAATCTGAAAAGATAGTGGAGAATTCGACCATTTTAGCTTGTAAGCCAATGTCATAACTATTTAATCTTTGTAGCTTATTAATAAAGTCAACTGAAACTAATGATTTAGCTTTGGTGGCAAAAAAATCAACTGTGAAACCGAAAGTATCAACTTGAGCATTGTAAGTTATATAGATGGCATTTTCAGACATATAAACCACCGAAGAATAATAACTACCAACAAAAGAAATATCTTCATTAATTTCACCAGATTGAACATCCATCTTCATAGCCGTATAAGTTGAATCAACCGGGGCTGTTGGCAGCGGATAGTAAATATCGTTGCAAGCTATATTCAAAGCATCACCATTGACAACTAGGGGCTTAATTGGACAAGGTTGAGAACTGTTAATTCTGCTGCTGGTCACTAAATAAATTTGATCGTTATAAAGTCGGGCCGTTACTAAATAGGTATTTTCTTCTAATTCAGACTCCCATTTTTTAATAGGGTCAGCTGGATTAGAAACATCATAACCTAAAATTTCTTGCCCAGAGAAAATTATTAAAATATTATTAGATAGAAGCAAACTGCCTGTTTTTTCAATTTCAGCGTCAATTTCTAGATCAGCTGGCGGCCAAGCATTAATAATATTGATTTTATTTCTATTAATATTATCAGGCGATGATTCAAATTGTACATCTATAAATGGCCTTGGTTGGTCATAGTAATATGAAGGAGAAGAAAAATAAATCTGGTTACCATCAGTTTTTACAATATCTGGTTCATCAATGCCAGTAACTTGGATATTAGTTTCTGAGATTCTTTCCGGAATGGTTTTTTCTTCGCTGGTGGGTGAAGCAAAATCTTCTCCCATTTCCATTCCCATGGCTCTGGCATTGCCGCCGCCCCAACCCAAACCAGCTAATCCTTCAGATTCTTTAAGATAATCTTTAAAGTTTTGTTCGGAATCAAATTTAGCCACGCCTTGTGTTTTGAAGAATAAATTTGACTTAGCTAAATAGTTGCTCTCCCATGTTAGATATGTTTGACTATTTCTAATAATTAGGGAAAGACAGACAGCAAATACAAAAATTAAGATTAAAATTCCTAGTTTAACATCTTCGCGATTCTTATTTTTTGTTTTTGTTGTTTGTTTTAATTTTTTCATATCAATATTTTAATAATGATGTGTTTATTATAACATAAAATTTAATTACCGCCAAAGCGACGCTTTCTTCTGCAATAAGCGGAGATTATTTTATCCAAATCTTTTTCCGTAAAATCAGGCCAATGTTTTTTTAAAAAGAAAAATTCTGAATAAACAGATTGCCAAGTTAGAAAACCAGACAATCTTTGTTCGCCGGAAGTGCGAATAATTAAATCCGGATCAGCTACGTTGGCAGTCCAGAGATATTTACCAATTAATTGTGGAGTAATTTGATTCGGCTTTATTTTGTTTTTAATAATTTTTCTAATGGCTTCGGTGATTTCTAACCGACCGCCATAATTAAAACAAATTTGTACCAGACCTCTTTTATTATTTTTAGTTTTGGCTTCAGCTGCTTTAATATCTTTTTGCAGACCTTTATCTAACTCCTCTACTTTGCCGATTATTTTTAAACGGATATCATTTTTTAAAAATATATCTAGATCTTTAATGATGGCAAAACGAAAAAGTTTAAGTAGATTATTTATTTCTCTTTCACTCCTTTTCCAATTTTCTGTGGAGAAAGTATAGATAGTTAAGATTTTAATTCCTTTGTCAAAAGCATACTGGGCAATTTCTTTAATTCTATCTCGTCCTTTTTTGTGACCTTGGAGAGTGGTCAGTCCTCTGGCTTTGGCCCAGCGACGATTGCCATCAATAATAATACCGATATGTTGGGGGATATTTTTATTCATACTTCTTATTTAATCATAAAATTAACAATACTTCAATATAAAAACCCAGATTATTAAAATCCGGGTATCCTGTGCCTGGTTATACGAATAATTTAATGAACTGTGATTATATTTTAATACATACTATAATTTAATGCAAATCTTGATTATTTTGACGTTCTTTAAGTATATTTTTACCTTCTAATTGCAAGAAAACCATGGGGATAACAAACAATTGTAAGATAGTAGCAAAAGACAAACCAAAGATCACCGAAATAGATAAACCAAGCCAAAATTCATCAGCCAAAGCTAAAGGAACCACGCCAATAATAGTGGTAATCGAAGTTAATAAAATTGGCTGAAGACGACTGTCGCCAGCATCAACCACAGCGTCACGAGGTAGCATTTTTTTCTCTTTAATATTTCGTCTAGTTTTGTCTATTAAAACAATAGCATCATTGACCACAATGCCGGTTAAAGATATCAATCCTAAGAAAACCGCAAAACTGAACGGCAAATTAATCAGTAACATGCCAACCACTACGCCAATTAACATTAATGGCAAAGTAATAAAAATTACTAGAGGAGTTTTAAATGAATTAAATTGTAAAACTAGAATAGTCAAAATTAATAAGACGGCAATAATCATAGCATTCCATAATTCAGAAAAAGATTGTTGAATGTCCTCTACTTCACCGCCAAAGCTAATGGTGTATCCTTTGGGCGTGATATTGTCTTTGGCAATTTTCTTTGTAATTTCATTAACAATATCATTAGCTGTGAAATCAGGCTTAACATCGGCATTAATTGTCACAGTTCTTTGAAAATCACGGTGGCGTAAAGTAGCTAAAGACGCTTCTAAAGAAAAATCAGCTAAGCGAGACAATTTAACATCTTGTCCAAGATTATTAATAATAGATAAATTTTTAATTTCTTCTATGGAACCAATAGTGTTTTGGTCTAATTGGACAACAGCATTAATATCTTCATTGTTTATAGATATTTCAGTAGCGGTTACTCCAAAAATAGCTGTTCGTAAAAATCCAGAAACCTCACCAACACTTAAACCAGCTTGAGCCAAAGCTTCCCTATTTAAAGTAAAAGTTAAATCAGCCGGACTGGCATTTTGATTGCTACTAACATTAATCACTCCCTCGGTTTCAGATAAATAATTTATAACCTGATTATTTAATTTATCAAGGACAACTAAATCATGCCCAGAAATTCTAGCTTCAATTGGCGCTCCAGTTGGCGGTCCGCTACTAATTGATTCAATGGTAATTTTACCTTCTTGAATATAAGATAAATCTTTCCTGATTTCTTCCCCTATTTCATAACTTTTTTTCTCTCTTTTATCTATATCTGTAAAATTTATACTAAGATTAGCTAAATGTTCATTGGTGCTGGATCGATCAAAACCAAAGCTGGAAGACTGGCCAATGGTGGTGACAAAACTTTTCACATCAGAGCGATTATATAAATAATTTTCTATTTCTGTAACCACCGCTTCGGTTTTTTCTAAGTCAGTGCCTATGGGCATTTCTACATTAATAAAGCCAAATTCTAAATTAACTTCAGGAAATAATTTTACGGGAATAACATTACCAATTAACAAACCTAAAGAGGTTAAAAAAACTACTAAAATAATTATGGCGAATTTTATTTTAGCTTTACGATTAGCTAAAAAATTAAAAACTTTTATTTTATACCAGGCCCTTAAACGGTCAGTTAAAAATCTTTCCAAATAGCTATGTTTTAGTTGTTTGTTTATTTGGCGGTGTTTTAAAAATACTTTAGATAGAGCTGGAACAATAATTAAAGATACAAATAAAGCCGATAATAAAGTAATGGTAATCGTAATTGGCAGGACTTTTAAATATTCACCTAAAATTCCACTAACCAACAACATAGGAACAAAAGCGGCAACAGTGGTCAAAATTCCAGAAATTAATGGTTTATGGTAATGAGAGACTGCAATCAATGAAGCTTCTAAAGAATTATATCCACGACGCATATTATGAAAAATGCCTTCTAGAATAATAATAAAACTATCAACTAATAATCCTAGGGACAAAACCAGAGTAAATAAACTTAAGCTATTTAAAGTATAGCCCAAAGCATTTAAAAAGAAAAAAGTGATTAAAAATGTCAACGGAATAGCGGCCAAAGAGATAACTGCTTCTTTAATACTCAAAGCTAAAAACAAGAGAATAAAAATTAAAATAGTAGCTTGAATGCCACTGCGTCCTAAATTATTTAAGTCTTCTCGAATAAAAAAGGAAAAATCATTACTAATTTCTACGGCTACATTAGTAGGAATAATTTTTTCTTTTTGCATTTCTACAATACGTTCTTTGGCTGAATCAACAATATTTAAAATATTACCTCCGGTTTTTTTAAAAACTTGCAAAGAGACCGTATTAACTACTGGTTGACCAGCAATAGAAATGCGGGAAACAGTTTGTTTGTCAGCAAAATGGTCTTCAACTTTAGCGATATCTGATAATAAAATAGAAGTGCCGGTTTTATTGGTTATTACTACTTTTTTTAAATCTTCTAAAGAAGTAAATTTAGCTACTGCTCTGAGATTATAATCAACACTATCAATGGTCAAATTGCCCAGGGGCATATCAACATTAGCCATAGAAATGGCTGCCACCACAGAACCCAATGAAATCTGTAGACGATTAAGACTGGTTTTATCAACGGTTACTAAAAATTCACGCTGGCGAGTACCTGCTAAAGGAACTTCGGAAATTCCCGGAATTTTTTCCAAATCGTCTTGAATAATTTCACCTAATTGTTTTAATTGAGCATCTGATAAATCGCCAGCTAAGCTAAAAGTAATAATTGGAGAATCATTAGCCCTAATTGGAGTGACCATAGGGTCCTCTGCTTCATCTGGTAGACCAGTTACTTCATTGACCTTATCTTTTAGGGCTTTAATACTATCATCTAGATTAGCGGAAGCATCAAATTCGATCACAATAGAAGAAACCCCAGTTTTAGAAGTAGAAGTAATTAATTTGACATCCTCAAGATTCTCTAATTTATTTTCTATTTCATCAGTAATTAAATTTTCTATATCAGCAGGGCTAGCTCCTGGATAAACTGTTGTTACTATGGCAATCGGAATTTTTACTTCCGGATCAGATTCACGCGGAATATGAGTCAACGCTAGAATTCCGCCGAATATGATAGCGATTAGCATCAAAATTACCAGTCTGGTTCTGGTAATAAAAAATCCGAAAATATTATTTTTCGTTTTAGCTATTGCTTGTTCTGTAAAAGGATTATGAGAAGAATTTTTATTATCTTGATTATTTATATTATCCATAAGATTTATTCCATAATTTCAACTTCATCACCAGCAGCCACAAATACACCATTTAATAAAACTAATTGGTCATTTTCGTTCAAACCGCTAGTTACTGAAACTTGATTGCCAAATATTTGACCTAAATTAACATCTCTTCTGACAATTATTCCGTCCTCAATGACAAAAACATAATTTCCAGTGGCCTCAATAGTGACTGATTTAATCGGAATAACAATTAGATTATCTGTCTGATAGTTTAAGTTAAATTTGACATCAGCAATACTGCCGGATACTAAATTATCTTTAGCTTCTTCACTTTGAACAGTAATACTGATCTTGCCACTAGTTAAATTGCCAACTGGTTCAATTTCGGTAACTACTCCAGCATACTGATCATTGATCATTACCGAATCATTTAATTTAATTGCTTCAGCAAAAGAAGCGTCAATGTCCACTGGAATTTCAATAATTGATAAATTGCCTATTTCAATTAGCTCTTGACCAATGCTAACTTGCTCGCCGGGGTTAACAGCGTGAGAAATAATAGTGCCTGAAAAAGGAGCAGCTAAAGTTAAATTATTATAACTATAAGCAACATTATCCAATTGAGTTTGAGCAATATTGATTTCCAACGAAGCTCCTTCTTTGGCATTAGCTAAGCCAATATCAGCATTATTAAAGTTAATCTCAGCCAAATCCAAGTTGGCTTGAGCATTGTTAATTTGTAAACGATTGGTAATCTTGGTGTTATTAATATTGTTAATTGAATTAATAACAGCGCTGACATGTTGGTTAATACTAGCTTGATAAGTTGCGTTGAGAGTTATATCAGTACCATAATAAAGGATAGTCGTATGTAACAATACAGCTGTATTATCCAGCACATTTTTAACCGTCTCTAAGACTACTTGTAGGTGATTTAAACTAGCGACAAGATCATCATTAGTGTCTAAAGTTGAAGGTATTTCTAGGTATTTTGTAGCGGCTACTATAAACAAAAATTCTGTGTCTGTACGTAGCTGAGTGTTATAAGTAGATACTTCACGATAAATATATTTGATGTCGTCTAGATTAGTTCCTTCATTTAAGAACAAAAAAGCTTGATTGATATTGTTGTAAGCTGAATTATATTCAACAATTGCTGAATCTTCCACTACTTTCAAAGCTTGCTCAGTCTGATCTAAAGTGTTATTAAATTGGCTACGAGCCAAATCTAATTGAGCTTTAGCGCTATTAATTCCTAATTCCGCTTGTTGAACACGCTGATTAGTAATCACTCTAGTCTGCTCTAAATTTTGTAAAGTACTAAAGTAATTATTTTCAATATTAGCATCTCTAATTGAAAATAACGGCTGGCAGGTACCCCAAATTTAAGACACCTTGTCCATATGATATAATAGGCATATAAAGAAAGGAGAAACAATTATATGCCTAAAGGAAAACCCTCAGTTAGTAAAGAAGTTAAAGAGCAAATTATCAA
>Ga0210050_1000842_pt1 | contig 36736 bp, 29 predicted proteins | sample CryGey132114_all_FD_185463 | JGI IMG/M metagenome (GOLD analysis project Ga0210050, IMG submission 185463) | Groundwater microbial communities from aquifer - Crystal Geyser CG22_combo_CG10-13_8/21/14_all (SPAdes) (version 2) | ecosystem: Environmental > Aquatic > Deep subsurface > Groundwater ... | reverse complement strand
TTACACAACCGACAAACGCTTTGATAGATGGGTTTGTGTGATGTTAGGACGGGGGATTTAGGTTCCAGCGCCGCAAGGTGTGCAGGTTCGAGTCCTGTCTTCCGCACCAGAATTTTTGCTCCGATGGCTGTGAATTCCTGCGCTTCGAGTTGTCCTGCCCGTTTTTAAAGGCTATATTGCGGGTGAGGAGCGATATATGCCATCTGAAAGCCAGAATAAGCTTGCTGTTTTAGAAGCACGTCACCACGATCCCTTTGCTTATCTGGGATTCCACCGAATCAAATCCGAATATGTCTTGCGCGTGTTCCAGCCCTATGCCAGTGCGGTGTCGGTGCATGACGGCAAGTCATGGTTGCCGCTTGAGCGAATTGATCCGGCGGGCCTGTTTGTCTGGCACGGCAAACAACAATTGCCGTCGCCTTGTTTGCTGCAACTGAACTATTTTAACCATCTGCTTGAAGTGCATGACCCCTATACCTTCGGGGTGAGCATCAGCGAGCACGATCTGCATTTGTTTGGTCAGGGCAAGTTGCAGGAATCCTACCGCATGCTGGGTGCCCACCACATGGAAGTGCAGGGCGTGTGGGGCGTGCGTTTCGCGGTGTGGGCGCCGAATGCCAATCGGGTCAGTGTGGTGTCCGATTTCAACGGTTGGGATGGCCGCGTGCATCCGATGCGTTCGCTTGGTAGCAGCGGGGTGTGGGAGTTGTTCGTGCCAGATATCGGGCTGGGCGAATTCTACAAGTTTGAGATTCGCAATCGCCATAGCGGCGAGCTGCTGACCAAATCCGACCCCTACGGTTTCAGCTTCGAGATGCGCCCGGGGACGGCGACGCGGGTGAGCGCGCTGGGCAGTTACACTTGGCGCGATAGCGCATGGATGGAACAGCGCGCAGTGCGTGATTGGCAGCATCTACCACTGAACGTGTACGAGATGCACGCCGGTTCCTGGCGCAAGCATTGGGACGGCCGCTTCTACAATTTTCGCGAACTGGCTGAAACCCTGATCCCGTATGTGCAGGAGATGGGCTACACGCACATCGAATTGATGCCGGTCAGCGAGCATCCGCTGGACGAGTCGTGGGGTTATCAGACCACCGGCTATTTTGCGGTGACCAGCCGCTTTGGCACACCGGACGATTTCCGCTATTTTGTTGACAGTTGTCACATTGCCGGCATCGGCGTGATCCTCGACTGGGTGCCGGCGCATTTTCCGAAAGACGCTTTTGCACTGGCGCGTTTTGACGGTACCGCGCTGTACGAGCACGAAGACCCGCGCCTGGGCGAGCACCAGGATTGGGGCACGCTGATTTTCAATTACGGCCGCAACGAGGTGCGCAACTTTCTGCTGGCTAATGCGTATTTCTGGTTGCGCGAATTACACATCGACGGATTGCGCGTGGATGCGGTGGCTTCGATGTTGTATCTGGATTATTCGCGCGAGGAGGGGCAGTGGCTGCCGAACAAGTTTGGTGGACGCGAAAACATCGAGGCGGTGGACTTTTTGCGCGAGCTGAACGTGATGACCCACGAGCATTTCCCCGGCTCGCTGACCTTGGCCGAGGAATCCACCTCTTGGCCGATGGTGTCGCGCCCGACTTATCTCGGCGGTCTCGGTTTTTCGATGAAGTGGAACATGGGCTGGATGAATGACACGCTGGCCTACCTGAAGCGCGAACCGGTGCACCGGCGCTACCACCAGAACATGCTGACCTTCGGCCAGCTTTACGCTTACACCGAAAACTTTATCCTGCCGTTCTCGCATGACGAAGTGGTGCACGGCAAAAAATCCCTGCTCGACAAAATGCCGGGCGATGCCTGGCAGAAATTTGCCAATCTGCGCCTGCTGTACAGCTATCAGATGACGATTCCGGGCAAGAAGCTGAACTTCATGGGCAATGAATTCGCCCAGGGACGCGAATGGGCGGTGGGTGCCGAACTCGACTGGTATTTGCTGGAGCGGCACGAGCACAACGGGATAAAGACCATGATGCGCGACCTGAACCGCCTGTATCTGGAGGTGCCCGCCCTGCACGAGCTGGATTTTTCGCACGAGGGATTTGCCTGGGTGGATTGCAACAATGCCGACCAGTCGGTGCTGGTCTATCGGCGCATCGCGCGCGATGGCTCAGAGGTGATTGTGGCGCTGAATTTCACGCCGGTGCCGCGTGCGGGTTATCGTATCGGTGTACCGCGTAAAGGTGGCTACCGCGAGATTTTCAACAGCGATTCGCGCTACTACGGCGGTTCCAACAGCGGCAACGGTTTTGGTCTCTACACCAGCGACGAGAAATGCAATGGCATGGATCAATCAATCGAGGTAATACTGCCCCCGCTGGCTGGTATCGTACTTGAGCGGATGCGTTAACGTGAAATTTGCCCAGCGATTTGTTCGCTCCCTCGCCCGCTTGCGGAATAACCAGCGACTTGCACGGTTTTATCGTGCTTAGTCGAATGGCTGGTGGTTTCACCAGAGGGTTGGGGAGAGGGAACGGGCATGGCGTATTTCATCACCAGGCATGGCAAGTGTTATGCCCGTTAAATTCAAAGCAGGATTAGATAGGTTTTGTTATGTCCCAATTGACCCAATCTCCAGTCTGGCAAGCGTTACAGCAACATCAATCGGCATTACAGGATTTTTCCCTGCGCGAGGCTTTCGTCGGAGATGCGCAGCGGTTCGCCCGGTATTCGTTGCGATTCGATGATCTGCTGCTCGATTACTCCAAGAATCTGATCGACGACGAGGCGATGCGCCTGTTGCTGGCTTTGGCCGAGCAGGCGCAGGTTGCCGCCTGGCGCGACCGGATGTTCGGCGGGGAAAAAATCAATTTCACCGAGCGGCGTGCCGTGTTGCACACCGCGTTGCGCGCGGCGGTTGATCCTGCGCACGCACCGATCCGGCTGGACAACATCGACGTGCTGACCGGGGTCAGGCATGTGCTGGAAAAGATGCGCCTGTTTGTCAACAGTGTGCGCAACGGAGTGTGGCGCGGCTATAGCGGCAAGCCGATCACCGATGTGGTGAACATCGGTATTGGCGGCTCCTATCTAGGGCCGCTGATGGTATGCCGCGCCTTGCAACCCTATGCCTCACCCAGGCTGCGCGCGCATTTTGTTTCCAATGTGGACGGGGCTGACATTACGACCTGTCTGGCCGGACTGGATCCGGAAACCACCCTGTTCATCGTGGCGTCCAAGACTTTCAACACGCAGGAAACCTTGCTGAATGCGAGTTCCGCCCGTGACTGGCTGGTGCAACACGCGGGCGACGCGAGCCAGGTGGCAAAGCATTTCGTCGCGCTTTCCACCAATGCACAGGCGGTGGCGGCGTTCGGCATCGACCCGAACAACATGTTCGAATTCTCCGACTGGGTGGGCGGGCGTTATTCCCTGTGGTCAGCCATCGGCTTGTCCATCGCCCTGTATGTCGGTATGGAGCATTTCGAAGAATTGCTGCGCGGCGCCGACGACATGGACCGGCATTTCTGCACTGCGCCCCTGGCGCAGAGCATGCCGGTCATTCTTGCGCTGCTCGGCGTGTGGTATCGCAACTTCCATGACGCGGCGACCCATGCCATCCTGCCTTACGACCAGTCGCTGGAATATTTCACCGCTTATTTCCAGCAGGCCGACATGGAAAGCAACGGTAAATATGTGGACCGGCAGGGCAATGCGGTGGATTACGCCACCGGCCCGGTGCTGTGGGGCGGCACCGGCACCAACGGCCAGCACGCGTATTACCAGTTGATCCATCAGGGCACGCAGATAATCCCGGCCGATTTCATCGCGCCTGCGAACAGCCAGTATCCGCTGGGTGAGCATCATGCGACCCTGCTTTCCAACTATTTTGCACAGACCGAAGCGCTGATGAAAGGCAAGAGCGCGGACGAAGCGCGCGCCGAACTGGAAGCGGCCGGCATGGATGCGGACAGTATCGCCATGCTGTTGCCGCACAAGGTGTTCGCCGGCAACAAGCCTACCAACTCGATTATGTTCGAGCGCCTGACGCCGCGCACGTTGGGCCGGCTGATCGCGTTGTACGAACACAAGATCTTCGTGCAGGGGGTGATCTGGAACATCAATTCCTTTGATCAGTGGGGAGTGGAACTGGGCAAGCAATTGGCTTCCAATATTCTGCCCGAACTGCGCGACGGTGCCCGGGTGAGCGGCCATGACGCCTCGACCAACGGGCTTGTCAACCATTACAAATCGCTCCGGCAAAAATCATGACACGTATTCTGTTCGCCACTTCCGAAGTGCATCCGCTGGTCAAGACCGGCGGTCTGGCCGATGTCAGCGCCTCCCTGCCTGCCGCCCTGCAGGTGCTGGGGCAGGATGTGCGCCTGTTGTTGCCCGGTTACAGCCAGGTTTTGGACAGCCTTAAAGCGAAGAAAGTGGCTGCCACCTTTTCGGTGTTTGCGGGGCAACCGAAGATCCGACTGCTGACCGCAAAGATGCCGGATACCGGGGTGCCGGTTTATGTACTGGACGCGCCGCAGTATTTCTGCCGCGTGGCGGGTCCTTACCAGTACCATCTGGGCGGCGACTGGCCGGACAACCCGATGCGTTTTGGCCTATTGGCCAAAGTGGCTGCACTGTTGGGCAGCGCACAGAGTCCGCTGGACTGGCAGGCTGAGGTGGTGCATTGCAACGACTGGCAGACCGGTTTGGTGCCCGCTTATCTGCACGCTCTGGGCGGACAACACGCGAAAAGCATCATGGCGGTCCACAACATCGCTTTCCAGGGCAATTTTGACCGCGACTGGATTAAGGCGCTGGAGATTCCGCAGCAGATGTTTCATATGCACGGGGTGGAATTCCACGGCAACCTGTCTTTCCTCAAATCGGGCTTGCAGTACGCGGACCACATCGTAACGGTCAGTCCGACCTATGCGCACGAGATTCAGGCGACGGAAATGGGTTACGGTATGCAGGGTCTGCTCACCGCTCGCAAGTCGCATCTGTCGGGTATCCTCAACGGTATCGACGAAGAAGAGTGGAATCCGCAAACCGACAAACACTTGACCGCGCGCTACGACGCCAATGATTTGTCCGGCAAGACACAGGGCAAGTTGGCGTTACAGCATCGGCTGGGGCTGGCAGTGGACGAGCATGTGCCTCTGCTCGGGGTGGTCAGCCGCCTGACCTACCAGAAGGGGCTGGATCTGTTGCTGGAATGCCTGCCCGCGCTGCTGGAAAGCGGCGCGCAACTGGCGGTGCTGGGCAGCGGCGATGCGGACTTCGAACGGCGCTATCGGCAACTGGAGCAACGTTACGCCGGGCGCGTATCGGTCACCATCGGTTTCGATGAACCGCTGTCGCACCAGATCATGGCCGGAGCGGACATCTTCCTGATGCCTTCGCGTTTCGAACCGTGCGGACTGAACCAGATGTACGGCATGCACTACGGCACCCCGCCGGTGGTGCGCCGCACCGGGGGCTTGGCCGATTCGGTGGTGAATGCCAGCCTGGAAGGCGGTAGCGGATTTATATTCGACGACCCTGGCGCGCAAGCGCTGCAGCAGACGATCAAATGGGCGATCGAGTGTTACCGCGATCCGCAGACATTCCGGCGCATCCAGCGCAACGGTATGCAGCGCGATGTGGGCTGGCGCCACAGCGCGCAGCTTTATCTTGATCTTTATAACAAAATACTCGAAAGCTAAACACGGAGGGCAATATGGCAAAGGATATGCATTCACCACGTTTCATCAGCACCCTGACCAAGAACACCGTCGCGCTGGTGCTGGCCGGCGGGCGCGGCAGCCGCTTGCACAATATGACTGACTGGAATGCCAAACCGGCGGTGCAGTTCGGCGGCAAGTTTCGTATCATCGATTTCCCAATGTCCAACTGCATCAACTCCGGCATCCGCCGCATCGGGGTGGTCACCCAGTACAAGGCGCACAGCCTGATCGAGCACATCCAGAAGGGATGGGGGTTCCTGCGCGGCGAATTTAACGAGTTCGTCGCTTTGTTGCCGGCGCAGCAGCGTATCCAGGAGGAGTGGTATCGCGGCACCGCCGATGCGGTGTTCCAGAATATCGACATTCTGCGCGGTTACAATCCGGAGCACATCGTGATCCTGGCGGGCGACCATATCTACAAGATGGATTATGGCGAAATGCTGGCGGAGCATGTGCGCAGCGATGCCGATATGACGATCGGCTGCATTGAGGTGTCGGTGGCGGAAGCGACAGGATTCGGTGTCATGACGGTGAACGAGGAAGACCGTATCGTCAAATTCTCCGAGAAACCGGCGCACCCGACAGAACTGCCGGGAAAACCGGGCCGGGCGCTGGCCAGCATGGGCATTTATGTGTTCAACGCCAAGTTTCTGTACGAACAACTGGTGCGCGATGCCGACACCAAAAGTTCCACCCATGATTTTGGCCACGACATCATTCCTTACCTGATCGAACGTTATCGCGTATATGCGCACCGCTACGAGCACAGCTGTGTCGGGGTGAAAGACGGCGTGCAGGCCTATTGGCGCGATGTGGGAACGATAGACGCCTACTGGGAAGCCAATATGGAAATGGTCAATGTGGTGCCCGATCTGGATCTGTACGACAAAACCTGGCCGATCTGGACCTATCAGGAGCAGTTGCCGCCGGCCAAATTCGTGTTCAATGACGAGGGGCGGCGCGGCGAGGCAATCGATTCCATGGTTTCCGGCGGTGACATCATCAGCGGCGCCAGCGTGCAGCATTCGCTGCTCTTTTCGGATGTGCGCGTAGGCGAGCGCAGTGTGGTCAAGGATTCGGTGATTTTGTCCGGTTGCCGTATCGGCCACAATGTAAAATTGAGCAGAGTCGTGCTGGATAACAAATGCGATATCCCGGACGGCATGCAGATCGGTTTTGACCGCGAGGAAGATGCCAAGCGTTTCCATGTTTCGCAAGGCGGTGTTACGCTGGTTACGCCGGATATGCTCGGCCAATCCATTCATCACGTCAGGTAGAATTTATTGGCCGCCGGTTTGCGCGGTTTAACACGGACAAGGAAATGCGCGAGGTTGGCGCAATTCGACCGGAGTACCGCAAAAAACCGGGTAATCCTTTTTTCTTCTGCGCGCGCCCGTGCTCATCCATGGCCCGGGCGCCTTTCCCAAGATTAATCCGACAATACCTATGCCACACCGCAAGAAACATACCGAGAAAAAACTGAAACTGGTGTTGTGCTGGCATATGCACCAGCCCGATTACCGCGATTACCTGAATGGCGAGTTTGTCCTGCCGTGGACTTATCTGCATGCCATGAAGGATTACACCGATATGGCGTATCACCTGGAACAGCATCCCAAAGCAAAGGCGGTGGTGAATTTCGTCCCGATTCTGGCCGAGCAGTTGCTCGATTACGCGCAGCAATTCGAATCCGGACAGATTCGCGACAAGTTGCTTAGGCTGATGTGCCGCGAGCATCTGGATGGGCTGAACGAGCAGGAACGCTTGCATATCCTGGATAGCTGCTTCAAAAGCAATCACACCAAAATGTTGCAGCCGTACCGGGCCTACCAGCATCTGTTTGACCTGCAAAAAATGATGGAAGGGCACGGGCGCGAGAGCGTGACCTATCTGTCGGGACAGTATTTGTCCGACCTGCTGGTTTGGTACCACCTGGTGTGGATGGGTGAGTCGGTGCGGCGCAGCAGCGAGGTGGTGGCGCGCCTGATGAGCAAGGGTAGCCAGTTCACTTTTGCCGAACGGATGGAGTTGTTCCAGCTAATCGGCGAATTGATAGCAGGCATCATTCCCCGTTACCGTGCGCTGGCCCAGCGCGGCCAGGTCGAGCTTTCCACCACGCCCTATAATCATCCCATCCTGCCCTTATTGCTGGATTTCCATTCGGCGCGCGAGAGCGAACCCAATGCGCCCTTGCCCCAGGCCGGTTACTACCCCGGCGGGCTGCGCCGCGCGCAGGCGCATTTGGCGCGCGCGGTGGAAAGCCACCGTGCCAACTTCGGCATGGATGCGCAGGGCGTATGGCCTTCCGAAGGCAGCCTGTCGCGGGCGACACTCAAGCTGCTGGCGGAGCAGGGATTCAAATGGACAGCCACCGGTCAGGCGGTGCTGGCGCACAGCTTGCAACGCGAAACCAACGGCAAAGGCCTACCCGACAAATCGAGTTACTTGTACAAGCCTTATTTGTCCGAAGGCGCCGCCAAACCGGTTTATTGTTTTTTCCGTGACGATCACCTGTCCGACCGCATCGGCTTCGAATACGCGAAATGGCGCGGTGACGATGCAGCCAAGGATTTTATTCACCAGTTGGAGGAGATTCTCCGTCTGCACCAGGGTGAGCAGGATCCGGTGGTGTCTATCATCCTCGATGGCGAGAACGCCTGGGAATACTATCCCTATAATGGCTACTATTTCCTGTCGGAGTTGTATGGCAGGCTGGAACAGCATCCCCAAATCGTCACGACAACCTTTGGCGAGCAGGTCGAGATCACCGAATCAACCAACCGGCGCGCGACGGCGGGCCGCCTGAAGCAGCTGGTGGCAGGGAGCTGGGTGTATGGCACGTTCAGCACCTGGATCGGCTCGCCGGACAAAAACCGCGGCTGGGACCTGCTGTGTGAAGCCAAGCGCAGCTACGATATCGTGACCAACAGCGGACGTCTGAATGCCGAAGAAATGCGTCTGGCGACCGAGCAGCTGGCCGACTGCGAGGGCTCCGATTGGTTCTGGTGGTTCGGCGACTACAATTCCGCGCAGAGTGTTTCCTCTTTTGATCGGCTGTTTAGAAAAAATCTGAGCAACCTCTACCGCCTGCTCAAATTGCCTGCCCCGATGGATTTGCAACGCGTGATCAGCGTGGGCGGCGGAACTCCGGATGCCGGCGGCACGATGCGCCGTTCCGAATAAGCGTTTTTCCCCCGACTTGAGCGCAGGAGGCTTGCCGAGGCCAGCCGAGGGAGCGCTTATTTGTTAGAATCACCACCTCGCCGTACTTCAATTTCAGGAAATTATTGTGAATACCCCCGCCAATCCCTTTATCCCCAAACAGCACAGCATCATGCGCCAGCCGCCGCTGGGCACCGACGCGATCAGCGTCATGGAAGATTTTCGCCGCTACTTCGGCCACACCCTGGGCTGGGGCAAATCAACCATGGCCGGGTACCCGGTCTATGCGTCGCTGGCCACCGTTCTGCGCGATCGCCTGATCGAACGCTGGCGCCATACCCAGCGCGCCTATGACGAAGCGGATGGCAAGCAAGCCTATTACCTGTCGCTGGAATTTTTGATGGGGCGGGCAATGGGCAATGCCATGCTCAATCTGGACATGCAGCAGGAAACTGCCGACGCGATGCGTAATTTCGGCGTCAAGCTGGAGGATGTGCAGGAGCAGGAAGCCGATGCCGGTCTGGGCAACGGCGGCTTGGGCCGTCTGGCGGCTTGTTTCCTCGACAGTTGCGCCACGCTGCAATTGCCGGTCACCGGTTACGGGCTGCGTTACGAGTACGGCATGTTCCGCCAACGCATCGAGGGCGGTCGTCAGATCGAAGACCCGGATCACTGGTTGCGCAACGGCAACCCGTGGGAAGTCGAACGTCCCGAGCTGACGGTCAGGGTCAAGTTTGGCGGACACAGCGATTTGTACACCGGCAACACGGGCAAGCTGCACGCGCGCTGGGTGGATACCCAGGATGTGATGGCATTGCCGTTTGATGTGCCCATTCCGGGTTATTGCAACGGCACGGTGAATACCTTGCGTTTGTGGAAATCGACCGCCACCGAGGAGTTCAATCTCAAGGAATTCAATGCGGGCAGCTACACCGAGGCGGTCGCCGCGAAAAACGCGGCAGAGCATATCACCATGGTGCTTTATCCGAACGATGCCAGCGAAAACGGCAAGGAACTCCGTTTGCGCCAGCAGTATTTCCTTGCTTCGGCCAGTTTGCAGGATGTGCTGCGCCGCTGGGTGGAAAAACACGGCGAAGATTTCACTCAGTTTGCCGCGAAGAATGCCTTCCAGCTCAACGACACGCACCCCACCTGCGCGGTCGCCGAACTAATGCGTCTGCTGATGGATGAGCACCATATTGAATGGGATGAAGCATGGCGCATTACGCGGGAGACGATGGCCTACACCAACCACACCCTGTTGCCGGAGGCGCTGGAGCGCTGGTCGGTCAGTATGTTTGGCCGTCTGTTGCCGCGTTTGCTGGACATCATTTACGAAATCAATGCGCGCTTCCTTGAGCAGGTGTCGTTGCGCTGGCCCGGGGATGTGTCTCGGATGCGGCGCATGTCCATCATCGAGGAGGGCAATCAACCGCAGGTGCGCATGGCTTATCTGGCGATTGTTTCCTGCCATTCCGTCAACGGGGTGGCCGCCCTGCATTCCGCCTTGCTGCAACAATATTTGTTCCATGATTTCTACGAGTTGTGGCCGGAGAAATTCAACAACAAGACGAATGGGGTGACGCCGCGTCGCTGGCTGGCCTGGAGCAATCCGGAATTGAGCGCGCTGATTGACGCTTCCATCGGCGAGGGCTGGCGCACTGACCTGGCGCAATTGCAAAACTTGCGCAAATTCGCCGATGACGAGGCGTTCCGCGCCCAATGGCACAAGATCAAACAGGACAACAAACAACGCCTAGCCGCGATGGTGCAGCGTGATTGCGGGGTCGCCTTCGACACCAACGCGATGTTCGATGTGCAAGTCAAGCGCATCCACGAATACAAGCGCCAGCTGCTCAATGTGCTGCATGTGATTCATCTGTACGACCGTATCAAACGCGGCGACACGGCGGACTGGACACCGCGCTGCGTCCTCATTGGCGGCAAGGCTGCACCGGGTTATGACATGGCGAAACGGATCATTCGCCTGGTCAACGCGGTAGCCGAAGTGATCAATCAGGACCCGGACACCAGAGGTTTGCTGCAACTGGTGTTTCTGCCCGACTACCGCGTTTCGGCGATGGAAGTGATCTGCCCGGCGGCTGAATTGTCGGAACAGATTTCGACTGCGGGCAAGGAAGCCTCCGGCACCGGCAACATGAAGTTCATGATGAACGGCGCGCTGACGATCGGCACGCTGGATGGTGCCAACATCGAAATCCGCGAGGAAGCGGGAGAGGAGAACTTCTTCCTGTTTGGCCTGACGGCGGAACAGGTTGAAGCCATACGCGGAAACTATGACCCCGCCGCCATCGTTGCTGCCGATGAGGATTTGCGGCGTGTGATCGATCTGCTGCGCAGCAATCATTTTAATTTGTTCGAACCCGGGTTGTTCGAGCCGATTGTGCAGAAGCTGCTCAATCCGCATGACCTATGGCTGACCATTGCCGACTTTCGTGCCTATGTGGATGCACAGAACCGGGTTGGCGCGGCCTACCGCGACCAGGAGGGCTGGACGCGCATGAGTATCCTCAATACGGCGACCAGCGGCAAATTCTCCAGTGATCGCACCATTGCCGACTACAACCGCGATGTATGGGGCTTGGCGCCCATCCGCCCGATCGAGGAGTGAACGCGCGGGCGGCGCTAATCCGCCCGCATTACTGTATCATCCGACGCCGTTTTTGATCTGCATTATTTTATTTTGAAGGAATTGTAAGCATGACCACTGTCCAAATCGAAACCCTGGAAGGATTGCAGCGCCGCTTGAGCGGGGTGATTCCGCAGCAGCAAATCCGCGAGGAAATGGAAATCCGCCTGAAGCGCATCGGCCGCACCGCCAAACTGCACGGCTTCCGCCCGGGCAAGGCGCCGCTGAAAGTGCTGGAACAGCAATACGGCGCCTCCGTGCAACAGGAGGTGCTGGGTGAAAACCTGCAACGCAGCTTCATGAAAGAGGCCATGAGCAACAAATTGCAGGTGGCAGGCCAGCCGCAGTTTGAACTGAAAACCGCCGATTTGAACGCGCCGGAAATCGAGTACAGCGCGACGTTCGAGGTGTATCCGGAAGTCGTCATCGGCGATCTGTCGGGCGAAGGGGTGACCCGCGCAGTGTTCAATCTGGCCGATTCCGACGTCGAAGAGACGATTCAGACCCTGCGCAAGCAGCGGGTTGAATACCGCGCCACAGACCGTGTCGCGCAAAATGAAGACCAGGTGCGGATCGACTTTGCGGGAACCCTGGAGGGAGTGCCGTTTGAAGGTGGCTCCGCCAAGGACTTTGCGGTGGTGCTGGGCGCCGGGCGCATGCTGCCGGATTTCGAGAACGCGCTGGTCGGCAGCAAAGCGGGCGAGACCAAGGCATTTGATATGACCTTCCCCGATGATTATCACGGCAAGGATGTGGCGGGCAAACAGGTCACTTTCACGATTACGGTGCATGCGGTGGAGGTGCCGCATCTGCCGGAAATCGACGCGGATTTCGCCCGCGAAATGGGCGTGGCCGATGGCGATATGGAAAAATTCCGCCAGGAGATCCGCGACAACGTCGCGCGCGAAGCGCAGCGCCGGGTCAAGGTGCGCAACAAGGACGCGGCGATGGATCTGCTGCTTAAAGTGTCGCAACTCGCCGCGCCGCAGGTGCTGGTGCAGGGCGAGGCGCAGCGCCTGATGGAACAGACGGTGCGCGACATGGAAGGGCGCGGCATGAAGATCCCCCAAGGCCTCCAGCTGCCGGCCGATATGTTTCTTGAGCGCGCCGAAAAGCGTATCAAGCTGGGGTTGATCCTGGCGGAACTGGTCAAGCAGCACGATCTGCATCCCAAGGTGGAGCAGGTCGAAGCGCTGGTCAACGAATACGCGCAAAGTTTCGAGCGGCCGGAAGAAGTGCGGCAGTGGTATCGTGCCGACAGATCGCGTTTGCAGGAAATCGAGAACCTGGTGCTGGAAGATAATGTGGTGGCATGGGTGATGGCCGGTGCAAAAGTTACCGAACAAACGGTTAAATTGAACGAATTGATGGAGAGTTGAGATGATTCAGGGCGCACTACAACATTCAATGGAACCGCAGGATTCCGGCCTGGTCCCGATGGTGGTGGAGACCAGCGGCCGCGGCGAGCGCGCCTACGATATCTTCTCGCGCCTGCTGAAAGAACGGGTGATTTTCCTGGTCGGGCCGATCAACGACCATGTGGCGAACCTGGTGGTGGCACAGTTGCTGTTCCTGGAATCGGAAAATCCGGACAAGGACATTCATCTGTATATCAACTCGCCAGGCGGATCCATTTCGGCCGGCATGGCAATCTACGACACCATGCAGTTCATCAAGCCGCAGGTCTCGACCCTGTGCATCGGCATGGCGGCTTCGATGGGGGCTTTTCTGTTGCAGGCTGGCGCAAAGGGCAAGCGCTTTGCATTGCCCAACTCCACGGTGATGATCCATCAGCCGCTGGGGGGGTTTCAGGGGCAGGCGACCGACATTGAGATCCACGCCAAATACATATTGAGTTTGCGCGAGCAGTTGTACAAGCTGATGGCGCAGCACACCGGGCGTAACGTGGAAGAGATTGCGCGCGACAGTGAGCGGGATAACTTCCTGACGGCGAAAGCTGCCGTGGAATATGGTCTGATCGATCAGGTGCTGGACAAGCGGGCTTGATCCGGACAGGTATTTGAGGCGCAAAGGAGGGTGAAATGACGACCGAAATCAACAAGGGCGACAAACTTTTGTATTGCTCGTTCTGCGGCAAGAGCCAGCATGAAGTGCGCAAGCTGATCGCCGGTCCTTCGGTGTTCGTTTGCGACGAGTGTGTCGCGCTGTGCAACGATATCATCCGCGAAGAGACCCAGGCAGGACTCGACGGCGCAAAATCGGACAAAAACGATTTGCCCACGCCGCACGAAATCTGCCAGCGTTTGGATGATTATGTCATCGGTCAGCGCCAGGCCAAAAAAATCCTCGCGGTGGCGGTGTACAACCACTACAAGCGGCTTAAGCACAAGAACGACGACGGCGTCGAGCTGGCAAAAAGCAACATCCTGCTGGTCGGCCCCACCGGTTCGGGCAAGACCCTGCTGGCGCAGACCCTTGCCCGCTTGCTGAATGTGCCGTTCGTCATGGCGGACGCGACCACCCTGACCGAAGCTGGTTATGTCGGAGAGGATGTCGAGAATATCATCCAGAAATTGCTCCAGGCCTGCGACTATGACGTCGAACGGGCGCAGCGAGGCATCGTGTATATCGACGAGATCGACAAAATTTCGCGCAAGTCGGACAACCCGTCGATCACCCGCGATGTGTCGGGAGAGGGGGTGCAGCAGGCGTTGCTCAAGCTGATCGAAGGCACCAAGGCCTCGATTCCGCCGCAGGGCGGGCGAAAGCATCCGAATACGGATTTTTTGCAGGTCGATACCACCAACATCCTGTTCATCTGCGGCGGCGCCTTTGACGGTTTGGAAAAAGTGATTCGCGACCGTTCGGAAAAGGCCGGCATTGGATTCTCCGCCAAACTCGCCAAGCGCGATGACGGCCAGGATGTGGGCAAAGTATTGCGCGAGGTGGAGCCGGAAGATTTGATCAAATTTGGCCTGATTCCGGAATTTGTCGGACGGTTGCCGGTGGTGGCAACGCTGGAAGGGCTGGATGAAGCCGCACTGATCCGGATTCTGACCGAGCCGACCAATGCCCTGACCAAGCAATACCAGAAATTATTTGCCATGGAAGGGGTAGAGCTCGAATTCACCGGCAACGTACTGACTGCGATTGCAAAAAAAGCCATGGCACGCAAGACCGGCGCGCGCGGCCTGCGCTCGATCCTGGAACTAGCCTTGCTGGATACCATGTTCGATCTACCCTCCACCGATAAAGTCGAAAAGGTCGTGCTGGACGAAACCGGCGGCGGGATCGCGCCCGTCGTCATGTACGCCGACACGCCCAAAGTGGCATGACTGCGGGGGCTTGAATTCACTGTTCCAGCCCCCACTTCTAGCCCGAATCCAACCCTTATCGGACTACCATGACTGAATCCAATTTTCCTTCTGTTGCCACGGAAACCTTTCCGCTCCTGCCTTTGCGCGATGTTGTGGTCTTTCCGCACATGGTGATTCCCCTTTTCGTCGGGCGGGCAAAATCCATCAAGGCGCTGGAAGCTGCGATGGAGGCGGGCAAGAGTATCGTGCTGGTGGCGCAAAAATCCGCCGCCAAGGACGAACCGGCCACCGAAGACATTTATCGCATCGGCAGCATTGCCAATATTCTGCAGATGCTCAAGCTGCCGGACGGCACAGTCAAGGTGCTGGTGGAGGGCACCCGGCGCGCCAAGGTGTTGCGCGTGCTGGATGACGATTCACATCTGGATGCCGAAGTCGAGCCGGTGCCGGCGGACGAACATCCGGACAGCGAGGCCGAGGCGATGCGCCGCGCGCTGATCAGCCAGTTCGACCAGTATGTAAAACTGAATAAAAAAATCCCGCCGGAGATTTTGACTTCGCTGGCCGGCATCGACGATGCCGGACGCCTGGCCGACACCATTGCCGCTCATCTGCCGCTCAAGCTGGAGCAAAAGCAGGAAGTGCTGGAGATCTTCGATGTGCGTAAACGGCTGGAACATCTGCTTGGTCTGCTCGAAGCTGAACTGGACATCATGCAGGTGGAAAAGCGCATCCGCGGCCGGGTCAAACGGCAGATGGAAAAGAGCCAGCGCGAGTACTACCTGAACGAGCAGGTCAAAGCCATCCAGAAGGAACTGGGCGAGGGCGAGGACGGCGCGGATATCGAAGAGATCGAAAAGAAGATCAAATCCGCGCACATGCCGAAGGAGGCCCGCGCCAAGGCCGAATCCGAACTGAAGAAGCTGCGTTTGATGTCGCCGATGTCGGCCGAGGCGACTGTGGTGCGCAACTACATCGACGTGCTGATCGGCCTGCCGTGGAAGAAAAAAACCAAAATCGACACCGATCTGAAGCACGCGGAAGAAATTCTGGAAGCGGATCACTACGGCCTGGAAAAGGTCAAGGAGCGCATCGTCGAGTATCTGGCGGTGCAACAGCGGGTGGAGAAGATGAAAGCGCCGATCCTGTGCCTGGTTGGTCCCCCGGGCGTGGGCAAGACCTCGCTGGGGCAATCCATCGCGCGCGCCACCAACCGCAAGTTCGTGCGCATGTCGCTGGGCGGCGTGCGCGACGAATCGGAGATTCGCGGCCATCGTCGCACTTACATTGGCTCGATGCCGGGCAAGATTCTGCAAAACATGAGCAAGGTCGGGGTGAAGAACCCGCTGTTCCTGCTGGATGAAGTGGACAAGATGGGGATGGATTTTCGTGGCGACCCTTCTTCCGCTTTGCTGGAAGTGCTCGATCCGGAGCAGAACCACACCTTCGTCGATCACTATGTCGAGGTCGAATATGATCTTTCGGACGTGATGTTCGTCGCCACTTCCAACAGTATGAACATCCCGGCACCGTTGCTGGACCGCATGGAAGTGATCCATGTATCGAGCTACACCGAAGATGAAAAGGTCAATATTGCGATCCGCTATCTGCTGCCCAAGGCGATCAAGAATAACGGCCTCAAGCCGGAAGAAGTGTCGGTTACGGAAAGCGCGATCCGCGACATTTTGCGCTACTACACGCGCGAGGCGGGGGTGCGCGGTCTGGAGCGCGAACTTTCCAAGATCTGCCGCAAGATCGTGAAGGCCTTGCTGACCAAGGATCGTGTGAGCAAGGTGACGGTCAGCGCGCGCAATCTGGACAAATATCTCGGTGTGCGCCGCTATAGCTACGGCATTGCTGAAAAGAACAACCAGATCGGCCAGGTCACCGGACTGGCGTGGACAGAGGTGGGCGGGGAATTGCTGACCATCGAGACTGCGGTTCTTCCGGGAAAAGGTAAAACGACGACCACCGGTACGTTGGGCGAGGTGATGCAGGAGTCGATTCAGGCGGCACTCAGCGTGGTGCGCCGGCGCGCGCGTTCCCTGGGTATTGCGGAGAACTTCTACGAGAAGAACGATCTGCACATCCACCTGCCGGAAGGCGCGACACCCAAGGACGGCCCCAGCGCCGGTGCCGGGATTTGCACCGCCATGGTGTCGGCGCTGACCGGCATTCCGGTGCGAGCCGATGTGGCGATGACCGGCGAGATCACCTTGCGCGGCGAGATTTTGCCGATTGGCGGACTGAAGGAAAAATTGCTCGCCGCGCAGCGTGGCGGGATCAAGGTCGTGCTGATTCCGGAAGAGAATGTGAAGGATCTGGTCGAGATTCCGGATAACGTCAAAAACAAGCTGGACATCCACCCGGTCAAATGGATAGAGCAAGTGCTGGCGATCGCATTGGAACGCGAGCCGCTGCCGTTGGCGGAAGAAGTGCCGGCACCTCCGCCGCCGGCCGCCGCCGCTGACCCCGGAGCCGCTTCGAATTTCAAACATTGATCCCGCGTTGTCTGCGGGTCTGCGAAGCATCGCGCCAGTAACCCGTTCGCCGTGCTTGGCTCCGGCCTGATATGGCATTGTCCGCTTCCGTCGCACTGATCAGTTATCCGGATTAAATCAACAGCGAACGTTGCCAAATTAGCGCAAGTTTTCGAAATAATTTCTTTGCGCGTTCGTGCTGTTCGGTTACAATGCGCGGCCTTTTACAGGCGCGTAGCTCAGCTGGTTAGAGCACCACCTTGACATGGTGGGGGTCGTTGGTTCGAGTCCAATCGCGCCTACCAATTTTTTCTATCTCTCCTTGTTCTACCCAGAAATGCCATGTTCACTTTGAGCTTGCATGGAGAAGAGGACACCCAGGCCCTGTTGCAGTCGGGCTGTTCCTATTGCCTTGTCGTACGTTCAGAATCCCAGCGCGCGGCCCTGCTTGAAAATCTGGGCGCACAGTACGGTGTGGTCATCGTGCCGCACAACGGCGGCTTGATCAGCAATCTGTCGGTGTGGGAAAACATCATGCTGCCGTTGCAGTATCACGCGATTGAAGTGGCGGGGACGCCGCAGGATGCTGTTCTGCATCTGCTTCTCCAGTGCGGTTTGGCGGACGAGGCGGCGGTATCCGGACTGTTGCTCAAACGTCCCGATAATCTCAGTCTGCTGGAAAAACGCACGGTAGGCTTCGTGCGCGCGATGCTGATGCGTCCGGAATTGATCATTTACGATGTATTGAACGAAGGTTTGTCTCGCAAGGAATTGTTGCGGATGGCCAAATTCGACCGGGTATTCCGTTTATACTTTCCGTTCAGAACCTCGGCCTTGGTGAGTTTTGACGAGTATCGCGACAAGGATAATCCAAACTATCTGGTGATCCATCTCTAAACACGGCATGAAGCTTCCCTACCAACAAAAACTTTCAAATATTGAACAGCGCACCCGGCGTTTCATGCTGGGTGCGCTGGGCTTGATGGCGGTGGTGTTGATTCTGATCGCGTTTAGCCAGGATTATTTCAGCCGCAGCACGTCGATCTATTTCATTGCTTCCAATGCACAGGGTTTAAGCCCGGGAATGGCGGTCAAGTTTGTCGGATTCAAGGTGGGTAGCGTGCAAGAGATCGGCATGGAGCCGAATGCGACGGTGCGGGTCAGGCTGTCGCTTAACGATGAATATGTACATCTGATCGGGCGGGATGCCAAGGCGCGACTCATCAAGGAAGCGCTGGTGGGCGAGAGCGTGGTTGAGATTATTCCGGGGTCGGCCCAGGTGCTTCAGGTGATCGAGGGTAGCGTCCTAGAATTCGAGCGCGGTCAGGATGCAGGAACCGTGATGGAAAGTTTGGCCGCGCAGTTACAGCCGATTTTGCAGGATATTCACCAATTCACCGCCACCCTCAACCAACCGGATGGTAACGTGCAGCGCACGCTCAATAACCTGAATCAGGCGACCGGAGCGATGCGCGGGATGGTTGACCAGTTCGCCCGTTTTGGCGCGAGCGGAAACCAAAAACTGGAGGGTGCTTTTCTGAAGCTGGACCAGGCGCTGGATCGTGCCAATTCGAGTCTGGGCGAGCTGAACAAAGCCATTCCGCAACTGGTGCAAAAAGCGGATGCAACCCTGGCCAATGTGCACGATGCGTCAAGCCTTATCAGGCAGGCAGTGCAGGATTCTGCCGGGGAAATTCCCGCGCTGGTGCATGACACGCACGGGCTGGTGCAGGATGGCCAGCGCACGCTGGACGGGGCGCAGCAGTCGTGGCCGCTGAACCGGATGATGCCGAAAATGGAGCCGCAGATGCTGCCAGTCGACGGCTTTGTGGTCCCGCCGGAGCAACCGTGATGCGGATGTTTGGCTTATCTCTTATCCTAACAGGTTTTGTTCTGCTGGCGGGTTGTGCCCAGATGGAGCCGCCGCGCAACGCGCGCTTGTTACAGGCCGCCGAATTCAACCAGCGTGCCGGGGATGCTTTCCGGCTTGCGGAGTACCGCCGCGCGGCCGAACTTTATGAGCGGGCTTTGCGCATCGATATCGCGCTCGAACAGGTCGATGGAATCGCCATCGATACGCTGAATCTTGCCAGGGTGATGCGGGTATCCGGTAACCCCGCGCGGGCAGGACAACTGCTCGACGGACTGCTAAATGACACGGCTTTGCAATATCCGCCGGTTTATCTGGCCCGGGTGGCGCTGCAAAAATCAATTTTGCTCTTGGAACAGGATGAGGCGGCGCAAGCCACTGTCTGGGTGGACAAAGCGGCAGCCTTTTGCGGGAACGGGTGTGCCGACTACGGCGTGCTGGCGAATGTGCGGGCGATGATCGCGCTGCACCGCGCCGACGCGGCTCGGGCGATGGAGTGGAGCGTGCGCGCGGTGAGCGCAAGCCGTGATGTCCCACTCGAATACGCGAATGCATTGCGCGTGCAGGCATCGGCCCTGCTGTTGCAGGAGCAGCCCGAGCATGCGTTGCGCAGGGCGGAAGAGGCAATGCAGATCGACAAGGCGCTGGGCTTGCCGCAAAAAATTCACCAGGATTTGCTATTGCTGGCGCAGGCACACGTGCAACTGGGGCAAGCAGAGTACGCGGCCCAAATGCGCGAGCGGGCGGCGCGGATTGCCGCCACTGCGCTAAAGTGAAGCGGCCATGAAAGGGTTTTACCGACTATTTGATCACCGGGGCGGCCTGCTGCAGGGGCTGGTAGTTTGCCTGCTGTTCGCCCTCGCGGTGCATTACACCCACGCGGGCGAGCGCCTGAATCTGCGCGTCCTGGATCGGCAGTTCATGCTGTTGCAGAATTCCGCAACCCCTGTGGCGCAACACGATGTGGTGGTGGTTGGCATTGATGCGGCGGCTTTTGAAAGTTTGCCGGAGCCGTTTCAACTCTGGCATCCACATTTGGGAAATTTTTTGCGCGCCATGGCCGCGGCCCGTCCGGCTGTGCTCGGGCTAGATATTTCCATGCCCGAACGTTCCTATCAATTTCTCGTCCCGGGTTACGACCTGCTGCTGTTGCAAGGCTTGCAGACATTGCGGGGAAACACCCCGCTGGTGCTGGCGCAACGGCCGGATGAGCGTGGTGCTTTCCGTCCGCTCTATCCGCCGTATGCCACGCTTGCCGGGGAGGGGGTACAGGCATCGGCCACACTGTGCAGCGATGCCGACGGCGTGGTGCGCCGCTTCGACCCCAATCTGTGCACGGTGAACGCGCAAGGCTTGACCCTGGCGGAAAAAATGGCGGCGCATCTGGATAAAAAAAATCGCGCCACCGGCTTGGTAAATTTCGCCCTCGGCCGGCCTTTTGATTACGTGCCTTTTAAGCGCGTGCTGGAGTGGCAAGCGCGCGGTGATGCGGCGCAACTGGCACAGACCTTCGGCGGCAAAGCGGTACTGCTGGGCGTGGTGGCCCCGTCGGGTGAGCGAGTGCGGGTACCGCTTGCGCTGGCTGCATGGATGCCGTCCAACCGGCGCCTGCCGGAAGTGGTGATGCAAGCACAGATTTTGCGTTCACTGCTGGACGGCGATTTGATCCGGATTGTCCCCGCGCCCGCCGTGCTATTGCTGACCCTTTGCGCGGCGCTGTTCTGGTTCGGGCGTTCCGGCTGGATCAAACTTGCGGTGCTGGGCATGATCCCGTTCCTGTTGTTGCCGGTTTCGACTTGGCAGCTGGGGCGGGGCTGGTATCTGCCGGTCGCGGGAATCTTGATCTCCGCCGTGTTTGCCTTTCTCGTGCGTCTGCTGTTCGAGGCGGTCATGCAAATGCGCCAGCGCAACCGCCTGCGCGGCGTGTTCGGCGAGGATGTCGGGCGCGGGGTGTTGCGCGACATCGCGGCGGGCCATCTCGACTCGGGCATGGCAGGCGTGCGCAGCCGGCTGGTCATTCTTTCCGCGCGCATCCGCGGCTTTACACAGCGCAGTGAAAAGCAATCTCCGCAGGAGGTGGTTGCCCTGCTCAACGATTATTTCTCCGCCATGGCAGTGGCGATTCATCAGTGTGGAGGAAGGCTGGATAAATTTTCCGGCGAGGGGTTGACAGCATTCTTCGGTGCGCCGCAAGCGCTCGAATGCCCGGAAAAAAACGCGCTGGAAGCAGCGCAGGAAATGCTGCTGCGTTTGCGCCAGATCAATGCGGCTTTGCGCGAGCAGAACATCGAGCCGATCGAAACCGGCATTGCGCTGCATGCGGGCGAAGTGATCATCGGCTATATCGGTTCGGCCAACCGGCGCGACTACACGATTATCGGGGAGGCCGCAGAGTTGGCCGTCAAGCTGGAACTCCTGGGCGAAACCATGGGCTACCCGCTGGTGTGCACGGCGGAGGTGGCGCGGGCCGTGGGAAACGGCGGCGGAATGCATGACTGCGGCGAGCAATCTGTCATGGACGGGCGGCTGGCCGTGTTTGGCTGGAACCCGCCCTTGCTGGCACAGCAATGAGGCCTGTGCTGTGGGCAAAATTCATCGCCTGGCTCAAGATGGAGCGTCTGCGCGACACTGTCGTCGGGAGCCTGCAATTATTGTGGTATGCCTTTACCCACTTGCGTGTGCTGCGCATCGCGCCGGTAAACGCGGTATTCCAGCGCCAATTGTTTTTCACCGGGGTCGAGGCGGTGCGCATCGTTGCGCTGTTCGGTTTGTTGAGCGGCGCGCTGGTGATTACCCAGATCACCTCACTGGTCGGCGGTGACAGCGAGCTGACGGTAAAAATCCTGATCTGGACCGTGGTGCGCGAGGTCGGCCCTCTGTTTGCCGCCATTATTATCATTGCCCGCAGCAGTGGCGCCATTGCTTCAGAGCTGGCGCTGATGAGGACGCGCAACGAGATGACCAGCCTGCTGCGCATGGGTATTCCGCCGCAGGATTATCTGCTGGTGCCGCGCATTGCCGGCGTGACCCTTGCAGTCATCGCCCTGACCATTTATTTTCAGGTGGTCGCGATTGGCGGCGGTCTGGCGATCAGTGCGATGTTTCAGAACGTTGCTTATCTCGACCAGGTAGGACGTTTTCTGCAAACCGTCAAACTGTCCGAGTTTGTCGTGGTCGGGGTGAAAGGCTGCCTGTTTGGTCTCGCCATCTCGGTCATCTCCTGCTACAACGGAATGCAGGCGAAATCGTCGGTGACTGAAGTGCCAAAGGCTGCGATCAAAGCCGTGCTGCAAAGCCTGTTGCTGGTGTTTGTGCTGGATGCGCTGATCGCCTGGCTCGGCATGGCCGGGTGACTTGCGCTATACTGCGTGCCGCTTGCGCAAGGCGTGCAGGCGGGTATTCATTTTAAAGTGCGGCGATCGCCGCATTTGTCTTTAGCAGAGTAAACAAAATGTCTGTCATTACCTTACCCGACGGTTCACAAAGAACTTTCCAGAATCCCGTAACGGTTGCGGAAGTCGCGCAGTGTATCGGTGCCGGGCTGGCGCGCGCCGCGCTGGCGGGCAGAGTGGATGGAAAACTGGTTGACACCTCACACCTGATTTCCGCCGACGCTACGCTGGCGATCATCACCGACAAGGATGCCGACGGCGTCGACCTGATCCGCCATTCCACCGCGCACTTGCTCGCCTATGCGGTGAAAGAATTGTTTCCCGAGGCCCAGGTGACGATCGGCCCGGTGATCGAGGACGGTTTCTTTTATGATTTTGCCTATTCACGACCTTTCACGCCGGAAGATCTGACGGCCATCGAAAAACGCATGGCGGAACTGGCAAAGCTCGATCTGCCGGTGACGCGGCGTGTTTTGCCGCGTGACGGGGCGGTCGCCTATTTCAACTCTATTGGCGAAAAATACAAGGCCGAGATCATCGCTTCCATCCCCGCCGATCAGGAAGTGTCGCTCTACAGCGAGGGTGAGTTCACCGATCTGTGTCGCGGCCCGCACGTGCCTTCCACCGGCAAGCTCAAAGCATTCAAACTGATGAAGGTGGCAGGTGCCTATTGGCGCGGCGACTCGAAGAACGAAATGCTGCAACGTATCTACGGTACGGCCTGGGCGAAAAAGGAAGACCTCGATGCCTATCTGCATCGCCTTGAAGAAGCGGAGAAGCGCGACCATCGCAAACTGGGCAAACAGCTCGATCTGTTCCATATGCAGGATGAAGCGCCGGGCATGGTGTTCTGGCATCCCAAGGGGTGGGCGGTGTGGCAGGTGATCGAACAGTACATGCGCCGGGTCTACCTGGATAACGGCTATCAGGAGGTGCGTTGTCCTCAGATCATCGACCGTGTGCTGTGGGAAAAATCCGGCCACTGGGAACATTACAAGGCCAATATGTTCACCACCGAGTCGGAAAAACACGACTACGCGATCAAGCCGATGAACTGTCCCGGCCATGTGCAGGTGTTCAATGCCGACCTGCGTTCCTATCGCGAACTGCCCCTGCGCTACGGCGAGTTCGGTTCCTGCCACCGCAACGAGCCGTCCGGCGGCCTGCACGGCCTGCTGCGGGTGCGCGGTTTCGTGCAGGACGATGGCCATATCTTCTGCACCGAAGCGCAGATCGAATCCGAAGTCACTGCCTTCAATGCGTTGGTGCTGAAGGTCTATAAAGATTTTGGATTTAACGATGTGGTCGTGAAGCTGGCGCTGCGCCCCGAAAGCCGGGTTGGATCAGACGAAATCTGGGATAAATCCGAAGAAGCCTTGCGCGCTGCATTGCGTGCATCCGGCATGGAATGGATCGAGCTGCCCGGGGAGGGCGCTTTTTACGGCCCCAAGATCGAATTCCACATCAAGGATGCGATCGGCCGTTCCTGGCAGTGCGGCACCATTCAGGTCGATTTCTCCATGCCTGGCCGCCTTGGCGCCGAGTTCGTGGATGAAGACAATACGCGCAAGACCCCGGTCATGTTGCACCGCGCGATCCTCGGATCGCTGGAGCGTTTTATTGGAATTCTGGTGGAAAACCACGCGGGTGCCTTGCCTTTGTGGCTGGCGCCGGTGCAGATGGCAGTGATAAATATCTCGCAGGCGCAGGAAGAATATGCCGGAAAAGTGGCGGACACGTTGCGCACCGCCGGTTTCCGTGTGCAATCGGATTTGCGCAACGAGAAGATTACCTATAAAATCCGAGAACATAGCTTGCAGAAATTGCCTTACCAGCTGATTGTGGGCGACAAGGAAATGGCTGCTGGCGTCGTTGCCGTGCGAACCCGCCAAGGTGAAGACCTCGGGCAGATGTCGGTCGAAGCGCTGATACAGCGCTTGAATGCCGAGCTGCATGCGGGAAGCACGGTTTAATTTTTTAATGGAGAAATTGCAATAGCACAGGATAAGTCGCAGCGACTGAATGAGCAGATAACGGCACCGCAGGTGCGGCTCGTAGGCGCGGAGGGAGAGCAGCTTGGTATCGTGGCAGTGGCGGAAGCCCTGCGCATGGCGGACGAGGCGGAACTGGATCTGGTGGAAATCGCCCCGATGGCGGAACCGCCGGTTTGCCGCGTCATGGATTTTGGCAAGTTCAAGTATGCCGAAAGCAAAAAACAACACGAAGCCAAGCTCAAGCAAAAACAGGTTCAGGTCAAGGAAGTCAAGTTCCGCCCGGGTACGGACGAAGGGGACTACAACATCAAGTTGCGCAACCTGATCCGTTTCCTGGCAGACGGCGACAAAACCAAGGTGACATTGCGCTTTCGCGGGCGCGAAATGGCGCATCAGGAAATTGGCATGCGCCTGATCGAGCGGATTCGCACGGACCTCACCGAACACGGCGCGGTCGAGCAATTCCCGAAAATGGAAGGCCGTCAGATGGTGATGGTGATCGGGCCCAAGCGCAAATAAGTTTGCATCGCAACGGAGCAAGGGGCTGCCGTTGCGGTGGTTGTAAAAAGTGCCCCGGACAAGTGATTTCGGGTTTTAAGTGTTTCTGCCAGAGACCTCCCGGCGTCATCCAATAAACGGAGTCGTTATGCCAAAGATGAAAACCAAAAGCGGCGCGAAGAAGCGTTTCGTCGTTCGCGCGGGTGGCAGCATCAAGCGCGCACAAGCGTTCAAGCGCCACATCCTCACCAAGAAAACCACCAAGTGCAAGCGCCAGTTGCGTGGTTCGACCGAAGTTCACGCAACCAACACGGCGTCCGTTCGCGCCATGATGCCCTACGCATAAGGAGTTATAGACATGGCAAGAGTTAAACGTGGTGTAACGGCGCGCGCGCGCCACAAGAAAATTTTGGACAAGGCCAAGGGTTACCGCGGCCGTCGCAACAGCGTCTATCGCATCGCCAAGGAAGCGGTGATGAAGGCGGGGCAATATGCCTACCGTGACCGTCGCCAGAAGAAACGCCAGTTCCGCACCCTGTGGATTGCGCGGATCAACGCGGCTGCCCGTGAACAGGGCTTGAGCTATAGCGTGTTCATGAACGGCCTGAAGAAAGCGGCGATCGACATCGACCGCAAGGTGCTGGCCGACCTGGCCGTGTTCGACAAGGCTGCGTTCACGCAGATCGTCGGACAAGCCAAAGCCAGCCTCGGCGCGTAATCCCGGCGCAATATAAAAAAGGAGGCTTCATGCCTCCTTTTTTGTTTCAAGATTCGGACAATGCAAGAACTACAAAAAATCCTCGATGACGCACTGCAAAGCTTCGCGACAATAGAAGACGCGGCGGAGCTGGAAAACGCCAAGGCGCGTTATCTCGGCAAGGAAAGCAGCCTGACCGGTCTGCTGAAAGGTTTGGGCAAGCTGTCGGCGGAGGAGCGTCCCGCTGCCGGCGCGCGCATCAACCAGGTCAAACAACAGATCGAGGCGGCATTGCAGGTGCGGCGCGATGCCATTCAGCAGCAGGCGCTGCAAGCCAGGCTGTCGGCGGAATCGCTGGATGTAACGCTGCCGGGTCGCGGTTCCGGTATGGGCGGATTGCACCCGGTTACGCGCACGCTCGAGCGGATCGAAACGCTGTTCCATTCGATCGGCTATGACGTGGCGAAGGGCCCGGAGATTGAAAACGATTTCTACAACTTCACCGCGCTGAATATTCCCGCCGACCATCCGGCGCGCGCAATGCACGACACTTTCTACATCGACGAGCAGCACGTGTTGCGTACCCACACCTCGCCGATTCAGATCCGCTACATGCAGGCGCATATCGAGCAATACAGGCATCTGGAGATGATGCCTGACATTCGCATCATCGCGCCCGGCCGCGTCTATCGCGTGGATTCCGATGCCACCCATTCCCCCATGTTCCATCAGGTGGAAGGATTGTGGATCGGCGAACGGGTGAGTTTCGCCGATCTAAAGGGCGTGATCGCCGATTTTCTGCAAAACTATTTCGAGAGCGACGACATCCAGGTGCGCTTCCGCCCCTCGTTTTTTCCGTTCACCGAACCCTCGGCCGAGATGGATATGAGCTGGAAAGACGGTTGGCTGGAGATCGGCGGCTGCGGCATGGTGCACCCGAACGTACTCAAGCATGTCGGCATCGACAGCGAAAAATACATCGGTTTCGCCTTCGGCATGGGCGTCGAGCGCCTGGCCATGCTGCGCTACGGCGTGAATGACCTCAGGCTGTTCTTCGAGAGCGACCTGCAATTTCTCAAACAATTCAACTAACTGGCAAGCCGGGACCACTTATGATACCGAAACTCGTCATGCCGGTTTCCCCCACCCTAACCCTCCCCCGGCGGGGGAGGGGACAATCGTCTTCACGAATTTTTTAATTTACCATGCAATTCTCCGAATCCTGGTTGCGCACCTTCGTCAATCCGTCGCTGTCGAGCGGGGAGTTGTCACATCTTTTGACCATGGCCGGGCTGGAAGTGGAGGAGATGAAACCTGTCGCACCGGCTTTCGATAAGGTCGTCGTGGCGCAGGTACTGAGCAAAGAAAAACATCCTGACGCGGACCGCCTGAATCTGTTGACCGTGAACGTTGGCGCGACCGAACCGCTGACCATCGTGTGCGGCGCGGGCAACGTGACCGTGGGCATGAAAGCGCCTTGCGCGCTGGTCGGTGCCGAACTGCCCGGCATCGAGATCGAGCAGGCCAAGGTGCGCGGCATTGCCTCCTTTGGCATGATGTGCTCGGAAAAAGAACTGGGTCTGGCGGAAGAGAGCGCCGGACTGATGGTGTTGAATGACGATGCTGTCGTCGGGCAGAGCATCCGCGAATTTCTCGACCTGGATGATCAGCTAATCACCCTCAAGCTGACCCCCAATCGCAGCGACTGCCTGTCGCTGTATGGTATCGCGCGCGAAGTGGCGGCATTGACCAGCGCTCCGCTGCAAACTGTTCCGCCAGCCTCATTCAAACAAACGGGCAGCCTGAGCCGCAAGGTCAAGATAACAGCGTCCGCCGCCTGCCCGCGTTACAGCGGGCGTGTGATCTCCGGTGTGAACGCCAAGGCAGTCACGCCGGCCTGGATGATGCAGCGCTTGCAGCGCTGCGGATTACGCAGCATCAGCGCGTTGGTCGATGTGACCAACTACGTGTTGCTTGAGCTGGGGCAACCGCTGCATGCTTTCGATCTGAACAAGCTGAACGGCGATATCGACGTGCGTTTTGCCGGCAAGGGCGAGAGCCTGAAACTGCTGAACGAGCAGACCGTTGATCTGCAGGACGACATGCTGGTGATCGCCGACGGCAAGGGCCCGGTCGCGCTGGCCGGCGTGATGGGCGGGGCCGACAGCGCGGTGAACGAGGCGACTACCGACATCTTCCTTGAAAGCGCATTCTTTGCACCCGAAGTCATCATTGGCAAATCGCGCCGTCTCGGCTTGAATTCCGATTCTTCCTACCGCTTCGAACGCGGCGTGGATTTTGCCGCCACAGAGGTCGCGCTGGATCGCGCCACCCAATTGATTCTCGACATCTGTGGCGGGCAGGCCGGCGCGGTGACGGAATTGCAGGGCGAACTGCCTGCGCGCCAGCCAGTGAAGCTGCGCAGTTCGCGCGTGCATCGCGTGCTGGGTGTGGCACTGAAAGCAGACGGGATCGCGCGGATCCTGACGCGGCTCGGCATGGTTTTCCAGCAACACGACGGCGAGTTCACCGTCACGCCGCCAAGCTACCGTTTCGACATCTCCATCGAGGAAGACCTGATCGAGGAAGTCGCGCGTGTGCATGGCTATGAAAAAATCCAGCCCGCCCCCATCCAGGCGCGCATGAGCATGCTGCCGCTGTCCGAGGCGCAGCGCCCACTGGCAAGTCTGCGCCGGATCATGGTGTTGCGCGATTATCAGGAAACCATCAACTATGCTTTCGTCGAAGCCGATTGGGAGCGCGACCTGTGCGGTAATGCCGCGCCCGTCGCGTTGAAGAATCCCATCGCCAGCCAGATGAGCGTGATGCGCAGCAGTTTGCTGGGCGGTTTGCTGGCCGCCTTGCGCGCGAATCTGGCGCGCAAGCAGCCACGTGTCCGCCTGTTCGAGGTCGGCGGCTGTTTCCGCGCCGAGGCCGGAAGTTATGTGCAGCAGGATCGTTTGGCCGGATTGGCCTACGGTGGCGCGGTGGCCGAGCAGTGGGGCGCGCCCGCGCGCAATGTCGATTTCTTCGATATAAAAGGCGATGTCGAAGCCTTGTTTGCGCCGCGCCGTTTGACCTTGCAGGCGGCGCCACACCCGGCTTCGCACCCCGGACGTTCGGCGCAAATTCTGCTGGAGGACAGGCCTGTCGGCTGGATCGGAGAGTTGCACCCGCAATGGCAGCAGCAAAATGACTTGCCGCAACCGGCACTGTGGTTTGAAGTCGAATTGTCCGCGCTGATGCGGGGGAGTTTGCCAAAATTGGCACCTGTCTCGCGCTTTCCGCTGGTGCGGCGCGATATTGCCGTCGTGGTGGATGAAGCGGTCAGCGCGCACACTTTGCTGGAAGCCATGCGCACCTGCCAGGCGCCCTATGTAATGGCTCTTGATCTGTTTGATCTGTATCGCGGCCCAGGCGTCGGCGAGGGGAGAAAAAGCCTTGCATTCCGTGTGTTATTACAAGATACTCAAAAAACACTGACGGATTCTGAAATCGAGCCGAGTATGGCGCGACTGGTTGCAGCAGTGCAGGAAAATGGTGCGCAAATAAGGGGAGAGGCATGACAACAACGCTAACCAAAGCGGAACTGGCGGATTTGCTGTTTGAAAAAGTGGGACTAAACAAACGCGAGGCAAAGGATATGGTGGAAGCATTCTTTGAAGAAGTTCGCGCCAAACTCGCCGCGGGCGACAGTGTTAAACTTTCCGGGTTTGGCAATTTTCAACTGCGCGACAAGCCGCAGCGGCCGGGCCGCAATCCGAAGACGGGCGAAGAAATCCCAATCACCGCGCGTCGCGTGGTGACGTTTCACCCCAGCCAGAAACTTAAATTCATGGTAGAGAACAACTATCATGGAAGCGCGGAAAACTGATACGGATTTGCCGGTGATTCCGGCAAAACGCTACTTCACCATCGGTGAAGTTAGCACGCTGTGCGGCGTCAAGGCGCACGTGTTGCGCTACTGGGAGCAGGAATTCGGCCAGCTGAAACCGCTTAAACGCGGCGGCAACCGGCGCTATTACCAGCATCATGAAGTTTTGCTGATCCGGCGTATCCGCCACTTGCTGTACGAAGAAGGTTTTACCATCAGCGGCGCGCGTAGCCGACTCGACCAGTCCGAAGTTGACAACGTAATGCCGCTTGGGTCTTCTCCTGTTGCGGCGCGCGTTGATCCGGCGCAATTGCGCCGCGAATTGGGTGAAGTGCTGGGTTTGTTGCGCGCGGAGGAGCAAAAATAATTTCATCATTTTTTTGCTCTGCTATAATCCGCGGCCTCGGGGCGTAGCGCAGCCTGGTAGCGCACTTCGCTGGGGGTGAAGTGGTCGGAGGTTCGAATCCTCTCGCCCCGACCAGATCGTCAAACACCACACAAATCCGGTTTCGCCGGATTTTTTGTTGGACGCGAAAAATTGACTGGCAAGTATCCCAAGCGCAGGATGCGACGTATTCTTTGCGCTCTGCCGTATTCCAGAAAATCAAACCATGCAGACGTATCTTGAACAAAGGAACGCATCTGCCGCGCATGATGCCTTCCATGACTTCGCAATCTAAACCGGCTGTCGCCTGGCATGCCGTGTGCCGATTCTGCGGCCGTGCGCCGCTTGTGCTGGCGCTGGTTTTGCTTTTTCTGCCGCCAACTTTTGCCGCCCCCATGCGTATCGCGGTCGTTTTGAGCGTGGAGGGGGCATCCTATCGCGAGTTTGCCAGCGCACTGGGCGCGCAACTGGACCCGGCGCTATTTAGCCTGTCGGTAGGCACCGATGCGGTGGCGCCCGACAATGCCGATCTTTACGTGGCGGTCGGCACGAAAGCGACCGCCGCCCTTGCCAATACGACGCGACCGGTGTTGAGTGTGCTCACCCCGCGTAGCGCGGTTGATGCGCTAAATGTCCCTTCCTCCTTTGCCGCCATCTATATTGATCAACCCGTTTCCCGCCGGTTGGCACTGATTGCCGCCGTCCTGCCGCAGGCGCGCTCAGTGGGTGTGTTGTATTCGTCGTCACTCCCGGCAGAGTTGCCGATGTTGCAAAGGGCGGCTGCCGCAGCGGGACTGACCCTGAATAGCCAGGAAGTCGTCCGTCGGTCGGATATCTCGCCGGATTTGGCGGAAGTGTTGAGTAAATCGGATGTTTTTCTGGTACTGGCGGATACCGAAATCTATCGCCCTGACACCCTGCGCAATATTCTTTTGCAGACGTATCGCCAGCGGGTTCCGATGATCGGGCTTTCCTCCCAATATGTGCGCGCGGGTGCGTTGTGCGCGGTGTACACCTCGCCGCGCCAAATCGCACAGCAGGCGGCTCGGGCAATCAGACGATATTCCGCAAGCGGCCACTTGCCCGCGAGCCGCCACCCCGAGGATTTTGAAGTGGCAGTCAATACCCAAGTGGCGCGTTCACTCGGTTTGAACATTCAAGACGCAGAACAACTGCGCGCATTCATTGGGAGGCAAAAATGAAACGCTTTGGCATAGAACGGCAGGCACTGGCGGTGGCGCTGATCCCGGTGCTGATTTTGGCGGTGCTGGTGGAAAGTGCCTTCCTGTATTTTCGCTTCGACGAACAGGAACTGATGCTTCATGATCGCGCCGAACTGATTGCGCGACAACTGGCTTCTTCCTGCGAGTTTGCCGTGTTTTCGGCCAACCGCAGCGTGCTGCAACAACTGACGGAAGGCGTGTTGTGGCAAAAAGATGTGCTCGGGGTGCGCCTGTATGACGCTGACGGCAAAACGCTGTCCGTGGCAGGGGACGCGCAATGGAGCCATGCCACTTCAAGACAAACGGGTGAGGGCGGTATCTGGCAGGATGAGCAATCCCTGCGCGTGATTCGGCCTATCGTTCCCACCCGTTTGGTGCTGGATGACAGTGCCGCACCGCCTACGGATAGTGCCGCCAGCAGCATGGGCGGGGTGGAACTGGTGATGAGCAAGCGACGCCTGAACCAATCCAAGTTCGAACTGGTTGTGTTCAGTTTATTGCTGACAGCGCTGGTGTTGTTGGTGTCCGTGCTGGCCGCGATGCGGGTGGCGCGACGGATCACTTTGCCCATTTTTGGCATGCGCGCCGCGCTGCGCGATTTGGGAGACGGCAGACTGGGCACCCGGGTGGGCGAGATGCAGGTGAGCGAATTGAATGACCTTGGCCAGGGGATCAACCAGATGGCCTCCCGGCTTCAGCAACAGCAGGAACACTTGCAACAGCGGATCGAACAGGCGACCCGCGCCTTGCGCGAAAAGAAGGAAGAGGCTGAGAAGGCGAATTTCGACAAAACCCGTTTCCTTGCCGCGGCCAGCCATGACCTGCGCCAGCCCATGCATGCCTTGGGATTGTTCATGGGTGAATTGCACCAGCGCATCACCACAGCGGAACAGCGTCAGATCGTGGATAAAGTGGAAGAGGCCGTGGCGGCGATGTCCGGCCTGCTCGAATCGCTGCTGGATATTTCCAAACTGGATGCGGGCGTGGTTGTGCCGCAATTGCAGGAAATCGACATCGCCATGCTGACCCATCGCCTGCTTGAAGTCTTCAGCGCGCAGGCGGCACAGAAATTCATCACTTTGCGCGTGCGTTGCCCTTCAGCGCGGGTGTTCAGCGACCCGATTCTGCTGGAACGCATCCTGCTCAACCTGCTCGGCAATGCGATTCGCTATACGCCTGAGCATGGCACGGTGCTGTTGGGCTGTCGCAAGCGGGGAAATCATTTGCGCATCGAAATCCGCGACAGCGGGACAGGCATCGCCGCGCAGGATCAGACGAGAATATTCCAGGAGTTTGTGCAGCTGGAAAATGCCGCGCGGGAACGCAGTAAAGGGCTGGGCCTGGGGCTGCCTATCGTGCAGCGCCTGTGCAAGCTGTTGCAACACCCGCTGTCTCTGCATTCCGAGCTTGGTGCAGGCACGACATTTAGCGTCGAAGTGCCTCTGGTCCCGGTATTGCATGAGCTGCTGACAGATTCCGTCCGCCCGTTTATCGCCGCCGGAGAAGCCGCAAGTGATTTTATTGGTCTGAAAGTGTTGGTGGTGGACGATGACGAGCTGGTGCGCAAGGGAACGGGTGGGCTGCTTGCATCCTGGGGTTGTCAGGTCACCGCGGCGGAAAGTCTGGCGGAAGTGAAGCAGAAAAGTGGGCAGCAGTTTGATATGGTGATTTGCGACTACCGTCTTCCGGATGGAAACGGGCTGGAACTGTTCGACTGCATCAGTGCGCATATCGACACCAAACCGGCCTTTATTTTGATCAGCGGAGACACCTCCCCGGAAATCCTGCAACAAGTGGCAGCACACGGACTGCATCTGCTGCATAAGCCGGTGCGTCCGGCCAAGCTGCGTTCCCTGATGAATTCCCTGCTCAAGCAGGGATTTCAGGCCGCAGCGAGGTGAGCCAGCGCGGCCGGATCGAGCACCTCGATCTGCTCGCGTCCCAGGCGCACCCAGCCCTGATCGGCAAATCCCTTGAGCAGCCGGCTGACCATCTCGCGCGCGCTGCCCAGCTCATCCGCCAGTACCTGATGCGTGGCATGGATGGGACTGGGTCTGGCGATCAACAGGGCGGCCAGGCGTTGGTCCAGTTTCTGAAAGGCGACGGCGGTGACCAATTGCATCAGGTCGGTCAGCCGTTCTGTGAACAACTGGAAAACGTAATCACGGAACTGCGGATGTTGATTGAACAGGGAATGAAAGAGGGGGGCGGGTAACAGCACCATGCTGATCTCTTTCTCGCAGATACCGCGCGCCTGATAACGCGTATGGCCGAGCAGACAACTGCTGGTGAGGATGCAACTTTCGCCGGGTCGAACACGGTAGAGCTGCAACTCGCGTCCGTTGGCGGAGGCCTTGATGACGCGCAGGCTGCCGCCGAGCAGCAGCGGAAAACCCTGGCACGGCTGATCTTCATCAAACACGGTTGCCCCGACGGGGATGGTCATCGCGATCGCGCCGGACAACATCGCCTCCATCTCCCCGGCAGGCAGGTCGGCCAGCATGGGATAGTGCTGCAATAAACGGCTGCGAATGTTGCTGTCCAGCATGGTTATTCGGGACGCATGTGCGGGAACAGGATCACGTCGCGGATGCTGGCGGCATCGGTCAGCAGCATCACCAGACGGTCGATGCCGATGCCTTCGCCCGCCGTCGGCGGCAGGCCGTATTCGAGCGCGCGGATGTAGTCGGCATCCTTGAACATTGCTTCCTCATCGCCCGCTTCCTTGGCGGCGACCTGTGCGTCGAAGCGGCGCTCCTGGTCTTCCGGGTCATTCAACTCGGAAAAACCGTTGGCGATCTCGCGCCCCACGATAAAAAGTTCGAAGCGCTCGGTGATGCCGGGGCGGGCATCGGAAGCGCGCGCCAGCGGCGAAGTCTCCACCGGATAATCGATGATGAAGGTCGGCTCAAACAGATGCGCCTCGGCCAATTCTTCGAACAGCGAAAGTTGCAGTCCGCCGACCGCGTCATGCGGGTTGTATTTCGCTTTCAGGTCTTTCAATTCGCTGACCAGAAACGCGCGGTCGTTCAACTGTGCATCGGTGAATTGCGGATGATACTTCTGGATGGCCTGCACCATGGTCAGGCGGTGGAACGGCTTGCCCAGATCCAGCGCATTGCCCTGATAGCTGATGACCGTTGTGCCCAGCACCTTTTGCGCGACCTCGGCAAACAGGCGCTCGGTAAAATCCATCAAATAGCGGTAATCACGGTACGCCTCGTAAAACTCGATCATGGTGAACTCGGGATTGTGCCGGGTGGACAAACCCTCGTTGCGGAAATTGCGGTTGATCTCGAACACCTTCTCGAAGCCGCCGACCACCAGCCGTTTGAGATACAACTCGGGCGCGATGCGCAGATACATGTTCATGTCCAGCGCGTTGTGATGCGTCTCGAACGGCTTGGCTGATGCGCCACCGGGGATGGGATGCATCATCGGGGTCTCGACTTCCATATAGCCGTCGCGCACAAAGAAATCACGAATCGCCTGAACGATCCGGGTACGTGTCATGAAGACTTTGCGCGTTTCTTCATTGGTAATGAGGTCGAGGTAACGCTGGCGATATTTCTGCTCCTGGTCACTCAAGCCGTGGAATTTTTCCGGCAACGGGCGCAGCGCCTTGGTCAGCAAACGTATCTGCGATACACGCACCGACAGCTCGCCGGTTTTGGTCTTGAATAGCACACCGACCGCACCGAGAATATCGCCCAGATCAAAATGCTTGAACTCGGCGTGCGCTGCCTCGCCGGTATGGTCGTTGCTGATAAACAGCTGGATATGCCCGCTCATGTCCTGCAGGGTGGCGAAGCTGGCCTTGCCCATCACGCGCTTGAGCATCATGCGTCCGGCAACGGCGACCTGGACTTGCGCCGCTTCCAATTCATCATGCGTCTTGGCGTCGAATGTACCATGCAGATCGCCGGCGAGATGCTTGCGCTCGAAGTCGTTGGGAAAGGCGATACCTTTTTCGCGGATCGCGCGCAGCTTGACGCGGCGCTCGGCGATGATCTGGTTCTCGTCTCCGGGGGGTGAGGTTTGTTCGGTGGTCATGGTGGGATGCTCTGGATGGTTAGTTGGATAATTCGGCAAGCAAGATCAGGCCGTCGGTGTTTCCACGGCAGGCGATAATCCTGCGGCACTTGCCCGTTTTTTCAAGCGCTGATCAAAACTCAGAAACTTGCTGCAGAAGTCGGCGCGCGCAAGGTGCAAAGCATCGGCAAAGTCCAGACCTTGCTGGTAGGAATTCAACGCGGCAAGCACCTTGCCGCGATCTTCGATTTGCACGTTCTCCAAACCGCATAGCGACTCGAATACACGCTGAATATCTTTGCGCGGGAGTTCGTAAAAACCGCGCATCACCCACTCGAATTCCAGAATTACCGAGATAGGCACGAATACTGCGTCTGACAGTGCGGCAATGGCGGCGGGGCGCTGTCGCGCAGCCTCGCGGTCATCCTCATCGTTGATGAAGAAGCGCGCCAGTACATTGGTGTCCACCGCATTCATTTCTTTTTGCCCAACAACGAGGCGGGATCGAAATCGGCGAGATTGCGTGCTTTGCCTGCAGATGGGGCGGTCACCATGCCCACGCAAGCGGCGATACTGGACGCTTTGATTGGGCGAGCAACCACCAGGCGCACGCCATCCTGCTCTTCAATGATTTCCATTTGTGTGCCCGCCATCAGACCCAACCGCCGCCGGATGTCGGCTGGTAAAACGACTTGTCCTTTGGATGAAACGGTCATGGTTGCCATGCTGGCCTCACTAACAGGATTGTAATGCGCACACTATAGCACATTGGCTTACCAGGTAAGATGGATTGAATGGTTCAACTTACAAATATCCTTCCTGCTCTCCTTTTTCGCCGTGTTCAAGCATCCATTCAAGGAGATCGATCAACGCGGCGGGGAGCTTGCTGTCTTGTTGAAGCGTTGCCAGTTGTTGGTAGTCCCCCTCAGTCAGCGGTTTGCGTGTGCGCAAGGTCGCGAGATCGCTTGCTGCCATTCGCCATGGTTGCCAGGCGAGGTTGCGTGCACGCCACAGCGCAGAGGCGTGGAGCGCGATGGCGATGCCTGCGGGATCGGGGTCGCAAGCGATGTGAGCGGGCGCAGGGACAAGATCAAGGAGGCGGCCGACGGCGCTCAGCCACCAAGTGGGTGGATAGCCAGGCAGCCAAATTACGCCCGCATCAGCATTGCGTTGGCGTGCCACGCGCTCGAAGCTGGTGCGATTTTCCACCAGTTGCCAGTGCGTGATGCAGCCCGCTGCACCCGTCATAGTCTGTAGGGTGGCGGGGGTCAGTGCGGCGAAATCGGCGCACGCGGACAAATCGAATTGTCCCTGTGGCGAGGTCAATACCAGCGGCGCGGCCAACAGTAATAAAGGCGTATGGCGTTCGATGCGAAATTCAGCCGGGTCGAGGTTTTGCTCCAGCCAGTTCCATTCCGCTTCGCTCAACCCTTTGGTGTCGTTGCGCGCAAACCAGGCAAAATCGCGGCGCGTGCCGCTGCGCTGTTCATCCTGCCAGCGTTGCAGCGACGCGA
>Ga0210050_1000839_pt1 | contig 36780 bp, 34 predicted proteins | sample CryGey132114_all_FD_185463 | JGI IMG/M metagenome (GOLD analysis project Ga0210050, IMG submission 185463) | Groundwater microbial communities from aquifer - Crystal Geyser CG22_combo_CG10-13_8/21/14_all (SPAdes) (version 2) | ecosystem: Environmental > Aquatic > Deep subsurface > Groundwater ... | reverse complement strand
GATGTAAAATAAACATAGGGAAGGCTCCTTTTGGCATAAATATCAATAGCTTACGCTGAAATATTCTACATGACGGAGCTGCCGGAAACAAGTTAATATAGATGTAACCTACTGTTATATAACGATTGTTTTTGGCATCAAAATTGCGAAGAAATTTTCATGCCAACTTGACTAAAATAGCCTTAAAAAAACGGTGAAACTTCAGATGGTATTACCGCACAGTTGAACTCGATGCACGCAGGATTGCGGTTTACCTCAATCTTGGTGATCTGATGGTTGAGCTCAAACGCCCTGCTGAGGCTATCCCTTATTATGAGCGTTATCTTCACCTTTTACCCATCCTACAAAAATGCCAAAGATTTGAAAAAAACGATTCAAACATTAAGTGAAGAGGCTGGTTAAATTAAAGATGGGGTGCCTATATCGTAACAAAGGCCGATGTAGGTGGACTCACCCTGAAACCACTGATCAAACGGCTACGAGACGAAGACAGGGGATGGCTAGCCAACTGGCTGCCGGCAAAGCAACGCCGGATCAACTGATCCAACAGGCAAAAAGCTACCTGGGTATTAAACACTGCATAGGTGACACTATCCGTAGTTGCATGGATTGTTCCGGCATGCTGAAGCGCATTTTCAACGATCTTGGAATTGATGTTCCGCACGGCTCGGAAGCTTTATCCCACTATGGTCGGGTTATTATCGAACCTGAACAGTTCCAAATTCCGGACGGATCACTACGTCTTCGGCAGCCGAATCTTTTAACGGGAAGGAAAACGATCAGCCCCCCAATCGACACGTTTGATGGACATTGCTGAGGTGTGAAATTGTAAAGTCATCTGCAAGGGTTACTACACCCGAACGATTTTACTCATTAAGCATTTTGAAAATGAGCTGATTCAACGTTTCAAAGGCGTAGGGCTTACTCAGCAGATGCGAGCGACTGATATTCACTTCACCACCATGCAGTGCATGTTCCCTATCGTAGCCGGTAGCCAGAATTATCGGAATATCGGAGCCACCTTCGCGCAAACGTTTGGCCAGCTCGACGCCGCCCATGCCGGGCATGATCACATCGGTCAGAACCAGATTTATCTCCTGCTGATGCTGGCGGAAAATTGCCAGCGCTTCCTCGCCGTTCATGGCTGAGAGTACGCTGTAACCCATGCTGCAAAGCACCTCTCTGGCAACCTCCCGCAGGGCGATATCGTCATCAACCAGAAGGATTGTTTCATGCCGTTGCGCCACAGAAACAGAAGCAACTGCCTGCACACTCTGACTTTCGTCCGGTGCTTCACTCAACGGCAAATAGATATGGAAAGCAGAGCCAACACCCAATTCACTCTCAAGCTCAATGAAACCATCGTGACGTTCGATAGAGCCGAAAACCATCGCCAGGCCCAGACCGGTTCCCTTGGCCCCTTTGGTAGAGAAGAAAGGATCAAAAATCGCTTTACGATGGCTTTCGAGGATGCCGTGACCGTTATCGCGCACGGTGATTTTGGCATAGCTATGATGATTGGCTGTGGGATGTTCTGAACGAAACTGCTCATCGGGTTCGTATTCGGTCAGTATCCACTCGATCATCGGATGTTCAACCTCGGCTACAGCATCCCGGGCATTGTTCGATAAATTAATAAAGGCCTGCTGCAATTGGGTAATATCGGCAATTACCATCAACTCTTTACTACAGAAGTCGAGGTGATGGGTAATGTTTTCCGGAATGGTTGTTTTGGCGAGCTTGAAGCCTTCAGAGATCAATTGATTCAGATTGACCTGTTCCATTTCTACGATGTCTTTCTTGGCGAAGGTTAACAGTTGCCGCACCACCATGGCTGCCTTATCAGAGATGTTTTCAATGCTTTCTAGTCGTGATCGTATCTTCTGCTGTTGATCCAGTTCATGCATGGCCATAAAGACATTACCCTGTAGCGCAGCCAGCATATTGTTAAAATCATGTGCGATACCGCCAACCAGAGTACCAAGCGACTCCTGCTTCTGCGCCTGTTGCAGCTGATGCTCCAGTCGCTGGTATTCGGTCATATCCTTATGAATCGAAACATAATGCGCGATTTTGTCGCCCTCGAAGATCGGTGCAATAGAGACCAGCGCCGGATAAAAGCTACCATCCTTGCGTCGATCGATCAGCGTGCTTTCCCAGCGCTTACCGCTGCTGATCGTCTCCCATAGTTGTTTGTAAATCTGCGGTTTTTGCGCCTGACTTTTGAGGATGGAGGTCGGTTTTCCTACCGTCTCACCGGAGGCGTAGCCGGTGATCTTCTCAAATGCCGGATTGACATATTCGATTATCCCTGCGGGATCAGTGATAATAATACCTTCGCCAGCCTGCATCAGTGCCTGCGACAGATTTCTTAATTCAACCTCAACCCGTTTGCGTTCGGTGATATCGGTATTGAACACCATTAAAATACCGCCATTCTGCGGCCAGTAGGTAGCAAAAATCTCCACCGGCCACAACTCACCATCTTTAGTCCGATGAAAAGTTTCAAAACGATCATAGCCGGTCTCGAGAAGCCTCTCAATATGACCCCGTGTCTCCTCAGGTTGCTCAATAGCCTCAATATCCGGAATACTCATATTCAGCAGCTCTTCACGCGAGTAACCGGAACGCGCCGCATAGGCCGCGTTGGCCTCGACGATTTTGCCCTGCAAATCGCAGGCCCAGAAACCGTTGCCGGAAGATTCGACCAGCGCCCGATACATACGGTCTTTTTCGTGCAGCTTTTCGTTCAGGGCATTCCTTTCGGTAATATCACGCACGAACCCCTGCCAGCGCCCATCTTGCAGAATTCGGGCGCTGACTTCAGTGGGAATCAGGGCACCGTTCTTATGCCGCAGTAACCACTCCTGCGTGTCCGCTTCACCCGCTTGCATGTCCGCCTTGCTCGCCATCAGACGCGGAACATCTTCGGCACGAATCAGGTCGATAATCGTTTTGCCGACCAATTCATCACGACTATAGCCCAGCATCCGGCAGCCGGCCTGATTAACATCGCTATAACGACCATCGAGATCGGCAATAAAAATTCCCTCCGGGGCATATTCAAACAACGCTTGCAACTGGTTGCGGACAGCCTTCAAACTACTCTCGGCAACTTTGTGATCTGTGATGTCACGAACAATACTGAGGAACAATATTTCACTGCCCACCTGAATGGTACGGGTATTAAGTTCAACCGGCATCAGCGTGCCATCTTTGCAAAGATGGGCCGTTTCAAACACCAACTGACCCTGCGATAGAAGCTGATCAATGCGTTCATGGACAATGGCGGCAAACTCGGGGGTATCGATCTGCCTGACATTCATGCCCAGCATCTCATCCTTGTCATAGCCCAGACGGCGGTGAAAAGTCTGATTACAATCACGAATCACGCCCGAGCGGTCAATAATCAAAACACCATCAGTGATGATATCAAACAGCAACGGGTGCAATTCATTGAGTTCGCCAATATGTATCAGATGAGTACTACGACGCTGTTTATCCATAAAAACTAAAGTTGCGCATGATTTCCCTCACCTCGTCAATCTTGCATTTTCCCATATTCAAAAAAACACTAACAACTTTTCAACAAAAATGGCAAGAGCACAATAGCGTGAATAATCCGGGTTAGCCGATTTATGGCTCGATCACTTACTACTCGATCACTTACTGCTCAATCATCTTGCGCATCAATGAACTAAGCTGTTGAAATAAAAAGGGTTTACCAATGACGCTGCTCCGCGCTATTTCATCACCACTGGCGATTGTGCTATGTCTGTCGTAACCGGTGGCAAAAATAATCGGCACATCGCTGCCTGTCTGACGAACAGCCTGAGCCAGATCAACACCGCTCACCTTTGGCATCACCACATCGGTGAGAATCAGCGCAATATCCTGCTGATGTACCTCAAAAACACTCAATGCTTCTTCACCATTTATGGCGCACAGCACCGTGTAGCCCATACTACCCAGCACCTCCGCCGTTGTATCTCGCATACTCTGTTCATCATCTACCAGCAGAATCGTTTCACCACAACCGGACAATATCTCCCCTGCCGCCTGATCCGGCAACTGGATCTGATCAGACAAGGGGAAATAAATGCTAAAGCAAGTACCGTTATCCGGTTCACTTGCCACCTCGATGATACCATCGTGTGACTGCACCGTGCCGTACACCATCGCCAGCCCCAGCCCCGTACCTTCACCGACACCTTTGCTGGTGAAAAAAGGTTCGAATATCTTATTCAGATGCTCTTTGGGGATGCCATTGCCATTATCCTCAATCGTGAGTCTGGCAAAATAACGTCCCTTCGCCTCACTATGCGCCTTGAGAAACGCTTCATCTGCAACGTAGTAATCGAGCTTACATGCAATACGTGGATGCTGCACCGATGAAACAGCATCGCGAGCATTATTCAGCAGGTTCATCATCACCTGTTGCAATTGCGTCGCATCGCCATTGATTGCCAGAGATTCAGTGCATAACTCAAAGATAATTTCGATATTCTCAGGAATCGTCGCCTTGACCAGTGTATATCCCTCATCCACACAGTGATTCATCGAAATAACCGATAGTTGCAGCCTGTCCTTACGAGCAAATGCCAGCAGTTGCTTCACCATATCGGCAGCCCGACTTGAGAGAGCTTCGATACTTTCGAGCCTTTCGCTGACCACGCGCGGTTGATCAAGATTGCGCATCGACAGATAAACATTACCGAGAATAGCCGCCAGCATATTATTAAAATCATGTGCAATACCGCCAACAAGCGTGCCAATCGATTCCATTTTTTGCGCCTGAACGAATTGCTTCTCCATGGCTTTGTACTCGGTCATATCCTGTTGCAACGATACAAAATGAGTGATCTCACCATCTTCGTCGTGAATAGGAGCAATCGACATCATTACGGGATAAAAGGTTCCATCCTTCTTTTTATCCACCAACGTACCCTGCCAAACCTCGCCCCGGATGATGGTATCCCACATTTCCCTGTAAAAAAGAGAAGTCTGAGATCTGCTGTTAAGGATTGCAGGAGTATTACCGATCACCTCTTCAGCCGCATAACCGGTGATTCGACTGAAAGCAGGATTTACGTATTCAATGATGCCGATCCGGTTGGTGATCAACACCGCCTCACCGGCCTGCTCGATAGCGCGGGAGAGTTTGCGCAGAACCTCGCCGGATTTCAGCTGCTCACTGATATCCCGCAGCATCACCGTCATCACCATCGAGTCACCGGCCAGGCGGGAAACAGATATTTCTATCGGGAACTCTTCACCGTTGTTCCGCAGTCCGATCATGGTACTTTTCCTGCTGATCATGCTCGACATTTCACCAGCATTAAATTGCTCAACCCTTTGCTTATGTGATTGGTGATAGCGCGAGGGAATCAATATGTTGACGTTCTCACCGAGTACTTCATCACGCCTATATCCAAAGATATGTTCAGCCGCCGAGTTAAACAGGCTGATCCGCTGCATTTCATCAATGGAAATAATTGCATCGCCCGCCTGCTCGACAATGCCGGAGAATTTTTGTTCACTCTCTTTCAGCGCCTTTTCCGCCTGATTGCGTTCAGTGATATCGCGGCTGATACCAAGAATACCGATGGTCTTGCCGCGCTTGTCGCGTAAGGGTGTTTTAAGGGTATCCAGCAACACACGTCTGCCATCAGGATAAGTCACCCACTCATCGTTTCGCCTTGAGCAGTTATCTTTAAGCATCGTCGCATCATATTCCCGAAAAAAATCAGCCACAGCTTTGTCGAACAAATCATAATCACTAGCCCCCAGAATCTCCGCTTCACTGTCCTTACCGACAAAGTCACAAAAAGCCTGATTACAACCGATGTAGACACCGTGGATATCTTTGTAAAAAATCAAATCGGGGATTTTATCACGTAATTCAGCGATTAAGGATTTGCTAAGTTGAAGTCTTCGGGTAGAAAAGTGAGCGTAAAATGCAAATGCCATCATGAAAATCATCACGACTGAACGAAAATAAATCTCAACCATGGATGGGTGGAAAAGTTCTTCTCTAAAGCTCTCATCAAAAAAGAAGATAGCATCAACCATGGCATCGACAGGCCAGATCAACATACCCCCGAGCAGTCCGAAGATTATAAATTTATACTGCTTCATTTAAATTCCCCTGCCCCTTAAAATTCCCGGCAAAATCGGGTTCTATATTTTTGCTCCCGCATACCCTGACTGAGATTCACCTGCAAATGTGCCAAGCAACCACAGTCACGTCAAAAATAGCGAAAATCAGAATAGGCGTGAGAATGCCTGAATCACTTTCGACGATCATTCGACGATCCAGCAACTGAGACGCTGTTGCAGAAAAGCTATTCCGCATTACGCATAAAGTCGGCAATCTTGTAGAGCGCAGCACTCAATTCATCACGCAAAGCCACATCCGCCACCGTTTCAAACATCGCACGGTTCATGCAAAGCATCCACTGATCGCGTTCTGACTCACTGATCGGGAAGGGAAAATGACGCATACGCAAGCGGGGATGGCCATGCTTCTCAAGATAAAGCGGCGGGCCGCCCAGCCAGCCCGAGAGAAACATGAACAGCTTCTCCTGAGCACCATCCAGCGACGCTCCATGCAATGCACGAATGCCGCTTACCTCAGGCAGTTCATCCATCAGCTGATAGAATCGCCGAACCAGATTGTGCACCCCGACTTCACTGCCGATGCGTTCATATTGACTGGCAGTTTGATCTACGTTCGTATTCATGATTCCGGTTCCTCAAAGCAACGATTTCACAGTCGGCTTTCGCATCTTTCGACCTCTCGTTACCCCTCTTGATTTGCTGTAGAATGTTTGAAGGTATCAGCATGTGCAATGAATAATATGCCAGTCACCCATGAATCAAGAGGGTTAACTATCACGCCATGAGAATCAGACCCCGATTCACGTCACGATTCACATCACGATTCAAACCATTGTAATGGCGGCGGCAACGTCATGACCGCATACTCAATATGGATGATTCGCCTGTGCGTTGGCGATATAGCTTTTCTGGAAGAATGAAACAGCAATGGTGACATCAGCAGCAGATCGCCGGGCTCGGCATTGCATTCGAGCACATCCGATCGCGCCACAATCTGCATGATCTCCTGAGAGGGAATTCTACCTTCCCGATGCGTGGAGGGAACCACTCTCAACACACCGCTTTCACGATTCGCCGGATCAAGATGAAGGCGCAACGTCAGCATATTGGCCAGATACGCCTCCGGCGGTTCTGCATGGACTATACCCTGCTTTTCGCTCCATGGCCCAAAACCCGGAACATCGTGCCTCGCTTGCAGGACAATAGAAGTGTCCTGATGCCATGGGACATTCCAGTTGGCACCCGGAACCTTGTCGAAAAAAACCGAACGAACCGGCCTCGCAACCTCACCCAATATCTCTCTGGCAATGCTCAGCAAAGGTTCGGTAAACGCCAATTCCCGCACGACTGGAACCTGTTGCATCAGATTCCGCACGCCATAGTTATTCGCCTCATCGCCGAACTGGGCTGTCGCATCAACAAGGCTGCTCACCTCGGAAGCGCTCAACGCAGCCTTAACCAGATAACAGCCATCACGCTCGTATTCGGATTTCATCATTTGGATGCCGCTCAGGAACAGTCGCACTAAATCTCTGCCACGGTCCCGTCATGGTTGAAAATTGTATATCAAACTCCTCCAACGAACCCTCATGGCTTGGATAGAACAGCTCTGCCTGACTTGCGAGCTGATATAGGCGATTTATTGACTCCTGATCGCTTAGCATGACCGTAGATGAATGATGTTGAATCTGAATACCGACAATGGCTTTTACTGACAGTTCCCTCACCTCCGAGCGCATCAACTCCTCCACCTGCATTTGCGGAACAAGATCAAAAAAAGCACGGAGAGAAAACAGAGACCAGCCCAGAAATACAAAGATAAACAGCCCCGATGTACGGCCACGTCGATCTTTATCCTTTAGCTGCCAAAAGAGGCCAACGAGTATTCCAATAGCACCGCCTGTGACACCACTGGCCCAAAGCTTCATGAACATGAATGTGTGCGGAAAAAAGAAATGCCACACAGCGATGGTCAGCAGAGAAAAAAGTGCAGTGCAGACAACAATGCGCCAACTCTCTGCAAGTTTTATCTCAGTCAAAGGTGTTTTCCAGTCAAGTTCCTGGAATGGCTTCTTCATAAACCACCTCTTTCTCGTTTTTATTCAGTAAGCAGACCGATTGTTGTGCGCTTTTTGTACAGACTAAAATCAGCGTCGTCGCGCTATGGTTCGACAAAACGAGTTTATTTATCCATTGGCATTACCGTACATAATCTTGATCGACGAGCACGAGGTTATGCCCGAAACACACGTGTAAATATCCACACCACGATAGCTACCCCTGTGAATCACATTCAAACTAACTGATGATTCGCGAAACTAGACCCCTTGAGTCTAATTTTGCTGAACTGGCTATGCGACACTATGTGGATTATTGTTCGCTGATGCACTGTTATCATGATCCACTGCCAAGAATTGATAGAAAAGATCGAGCTGAGGCAAAAAAACTCTTCGAAGAAGCAGGATTTGCCGATGCTGAGAATATTGCCTGGATGTTGTCTCTGACGGTGGAACAGCGATTCGCGTTACTTCGCGAAGAGGCTGAGAGTGCAAAATATCTCGGCATTGCTGCATGAAGCGGGCACTGCTTGATCTGGTCGCCGAATTAGAACCCTCACTGCTGATTGGTGGTGCGGCGCTCTTTTTTTACGGTAAGCCGCAACGCAGTCTCGATTATGATTTTTGGGTTCGAATACAAAAAGACAAGCTGATTCAGTCGTTAGAAAACCACGGGTTCGAGGTGGATTCAAGCGGGCCAGCAATGGTTGTGGCCTATCTGGATGAGATCAAGGTTGATTTCTTTCTTGGTCGCCAGTTTATTAACAGAGATGGCGAGAGGATCATTTTTGATGAGATTGCGGCAAGAGGCAAACTTATTCAGCTTGCGGATGCGTCCATTCTCATTCCATGTATTGAAGATATGATAAAAATGAAAAAACTTGGTAATCAGGAACGCCCGAAGGACGTGGAAGACATTGCCTTTCTTAAAACACTCATGGAAAAGCTAACGAAATGAAAACGTTGCCTTATTTTGGGTTTGATGGATTTATCCATTCAGAAATCGGGGACATATATGGTCCGTCCCGCGTTGCAAGGAAAAGTTTGATTGGCAAGTTAAGGAAAGTTGCATACATATATCCGGCCTTTAGTTGAAGCTTAGGTTGCTTCTGGCCCTGATGGAATTCGCTGCACATTTCTGACCTTATCAGTATAACGGCCTTTTATGGCCTAAGTCCCCGTCAGGTTTTAAGAAATGTGGCTGTCCGCCTTTGTCGCCATCATCTTACTCAATCCACGCAATTTGTTGAAAAGTTTATGTTCTCCTTAAATTTTTGCAGTACTCATTTGGTAATCTTCATTTCTGGTGATCAACACCCAAGCTGTCCGAACAATTTTATTAGCTAAAGCAACAGCGGCAACATTCTGACCTCTTCGTTCTTTCAAACTTGTTGCCCAGACACTTCGTTTATCATTTTTTTTATCTGTCCAGCGTAGTGCTGCTCTTGCCCCATGAATAATCAGCTTACGAAGGTAGGTGTCACCACGTTTACTGATGCCCAATAACTTTGGTTTACCGCCCGTTGAATGTTGTCGTGGCACAAGCCCCAACCAAGCCGCCATTTCACGACCACTTTTAAATACTTTACCATCAGCAACAGATGCAACCAGCGCTGTTGCCACCATCGGCCCAACACCTGGAACTGTCATCAACCTTTGGCAAACTTCGCTCTGCTTACTCAACGCTCAACGTTTCAATTTGTAGGTCATATTCAGCAACACGTTGTTCTAAATGAATCATCTCTTCCCAGAGACCTGATAAAAGGTCTCGGAACATCAGTGAGAGGCCGTTGTCTGCATCGGCAAGTATGTCAGGAAGTTGGCCACATAAAACTTTTCGACCTTGAGGAATAACCAGCCCGTATTCCATCAATAACCCGCGTATCTGATTGCCTTGAGCTGTGCGTCTGCATACCACTTGCTCTCTTGCCCGATGAATGCTTTGAATATCCTGTTGTTCAATATTTTTAATGGGTACAAAACGCATATTAGGTCGCTGCACTGCTTCGCATATTGCTTCGGCATCTGCCTCATCATTCTTATTACTTTTCACATATGGTTTCACAAACTGAGGGCTTATTAAGCGCACATCATGCCCCATATCTTCAAACTTTCGTGCCCAATAATGAGAGCCGCCACATGCTTCCATGGCAACCAGACATGTAGTCAGTTGTGCCATGAATTCTATGAGTTTACTTCGGTTTAATCGTTTGCGAACAACAAATTCACCCTGAGCATCTACTCCATGAAGGTGAAAACACCCTTCGCTAAATCAATACCAACTGTCGTAATCATTTTATTTCTGCTAATGTTTTTCATGGCTCGTTTCGCTCCTTGGTTAATAGTTGTCCTCACCGGACTCAACTATTATGGCACATTTTGATGCCGTATGGGAGCGGAACGGACCATCCCATTAGTATATTCATTTAACGCCCAATCATCCCTGCACGATCCGAAAAGAGTATACTGTCCCCGATTTTCCCTTTCCTTTGCTTACAAACGCTGAATAAATCAGCGCTTCCCTAAATTGCTACGCTCTTAATGCTGTTTGCCGCAGCGAATGCGAAATAATCAGCCATCACTCTGGATTCCCAGTCGGGCAGCCACCTGGGAAAGTTCGACAATCGTCGTAACGCCCAGCTTATCCATGATATGCTGACGATGGGTATAGACTGTCTTGACGCTCACATGCAACAACTCGCCGATTTCAGCTACACTCTTTCCCTCGGTCAGCAGCAGGCAGATTTCAAGTTCACGCCTGGATAGCGGACCCGCCGGCGACTTGACTGCTTCGATCAACTGTAGCGGCATTCGCACATTCGCATTGTCATCAAGGTAACGTCCACCCCGTATGATATGGCGAACAGCCGATATCAGCGCTCCGGCTCCACTGCGCTTGCAGATATAGCCGCAGGCTCCCTTCTTCATGGCATGTTCTGCCACCATGCCGACATGCATGCTGAATACCAGTATGCGTGCACCGGAATCTCGCTGCAGGATGCGACGAATCACTTCAATGCCGCTGATATCGGGCAGTGAGATGTCCAGAATGAGTATATCAGGTTGACATCTCTCATAATCGCGACAGGCCTGCTTGCCTGTGGCCGATTCTGCCACCACCTGCATATCGTGCTCTTTTTCCAGCAGATGACGAAAGCCTGCACGTACGATTTCATGATCGTCGGCAAGCTGGATGCGAATTCTCCCTGATGTCATCGCTACAGTAACCCTTCATCATCCAGCGGCAGCACCGCTTCAATGCGTACCCCACCCCCGACGATGTGCGTCATCGAAAACACTCCCCCCAGCGCATGTACCCGCTCGCGCATACCGATAATACCCAGGCCGTCTGACTTGTCTTGCTCCACCAGACCCTTGCCGTTATCGACGATCTCGACCCGCACCCGGCCAGCATCACCATCATGCGGCGACTGGCAATTCACATCCACCATGATGTGGTCAGCCTTGCCATGGCGCAGAGCGTTGGTTAATCCCTCCTGAACGAGCCTGTAGATGGCGATGGCGTGCAATTCATCCAAAGGCTCAAGCGGCCCGTCAATCTGCAGTATGCAATCAATACCTTCACACTGATTCCACTGATCGATCAGCTCAGTCAGGGCGGCAGCAAGACCCAGTGTATCCAGGGTGGCCGGCCGCAGCCTGAACAGCGTGTCGTGGCTGGCGTCAAACATTATGCGGATGTCCCGGATGATGTCCTGTGCTGCGGTACGCAGTGCGGCTTTTTTGGTGTGTCTGGCGATGAACTCCGCTCGCGCCTCGGTGCCGGTCAGCAATTGCCCCAGTTCATCATGCAGATCACGGGCGAGCAGTCGTCGCTCCTCTTCCTGCACCTGCATCAGCTGCCGCATCAAACTACGATTATCCTGCAACAAGCCATCCCGTATTATCTCGGCCTGTTTGCGCTTGGTGATATCCAGCGTGGTCCCAATAGACTTTAGCGGGGTGCCATCTGCTGCATAGGTGGTCTTACATCGCTCATTCACCCATTTGATAGTTCCATCAGGCAACAGCAGGCGATGCTCAATATCGTAAACGCACCTGTGTTTGACCGAATTCAAATACGCCTCATTCACAAACTCGTAATCATCAGGGTGGACTATTTCCAGAAAGGTTTCATAAGTGTTAGGCACCCCGGGCTCTTGCCCAAAAATGCGATAGTTCTCATCCGACCAGAGCAGTTCATCTTTTACCAGATCCAACGTCCAGTGCCCAAGCTGAGCAATTTTTTGTGCTTCGGCATGGTTCGACTGGCTCTCCAACAGTTTGGCTTCTGCATGCTTTCGCGCAGAGATATCACGCACAATGCCTTCGATCGCAATCGGCTGCCGATGCTTATCCAGGATCAACCTGCTGCTGATTGATGCAAACCGGCCCGAGCCGTCTTTATGCACCATCAGCAGCTCAAAGTCGTTCACCTCGCCGTGTTGCCGGAGCTGCTCCATTAACGCACGGCGCTGGACAGGGTCCGCATAGAAATCAGTCGCCAGCCTGCCAATCAACTCTTCGGGCCGGTAGCCGGTCGATCTCAGACACGAGGGGCTGAGCAATTGAAAGCGCCCCTCCAGGTCGGTTTTGTAATAGATATCCGGCATGCTTTCAAATACGGCGCGATACTGATCCACGTCCTGCTGCAGCATTTGCTCGGCATCTTTTTGCAGGCTTATATCAGAAACAGCCATCAGTAATGACTCTGCATCCATGTTCAAATCATGAGCCGCCATCGTCTCCAGGCGTGCCCAGAATGTACTGCCATCTGCTCGCATCAGCCATAATTGAGCAACCTTCTGTAAACCAGAGCCCACCAGCTTCCTGTGGTGGAGGTAATAGATATCCTGATCTTCTTCAAAAACAAATTTCGAGAATGGCTTATGCAGCAGGCAGCAGGCCTCCACGCCGAGCATGCGGGCTATGGCCAGATTGGCCCTCTCTATCATGAGCCCGGGGCTCAGGCTGATATAACCAACCGGGGAAAAGTTATAGAGATTGGCATATTGCTCACGGGCATCGGTTAATTCTATTTCTGCCTTGCGCAACGCTTCGTTCTGCATTTCCAGTTCAATCTGGTGTGTTCGCAATTCATGGATCATTGCCAGGCAATCATCCGGGGAGAGATCGCTCAGTGCTTCGTTTTCTGAGGCGAGACCTGCCTCAGCTCGCCTGCGCAATTGATCCGATGTCTGGTTGTACCTTCTTCCCATGCGGTTTTCCTCTCCCGAAAAGAGGAGTCCTGCCCCTCTCTGCCCTGTGGTCGGTGCAAACACCGTTCGATCTCAATGAGCCGAGAACCCTTCAGCCTTAACATAGATAACTTTTCTCTGAATTGCCATCGCATAAATAGCAGCGGAGAGCTGCTTCACATCACCCCAGGATTTTGAGGCGAGCCTACATTCACCCTCTGAGGGTCGGGCTATACAATGGGGGCCAGCTACTCTTTCCTAATTTCTTATCAGTCTGTTTCCGGCTAAGCCCAGATGGTCGAAACAGCAACTTTGGAACTTGATCTACCGTTACAGGCGTTGCCGTGTATGTTCAGCAAGCGATCATACTCCTTGTTTACCACTGTGTAGCATTCACATGCCCGCTTTTCCAGCTTAGGACGATCCAGTACAGTAATGTGACCGCGTGTACAGGTGATGGCTCCATCCGTTTTCAATCTGCCGACCGCCACGGTCACCCCTTCCCGACGAAAGCCCAGCATGCTGGCGATCAACTCTTGCGTTATGTGTATTTGGTTGTCAGGTAAACGATCCAGGGTCATCAACAACCACCGGCATAATTGCTGATTCAGTGAATGGTACCGATTGCATACTGCTGTTTGCGACATCTGAGTCATCAGCGCCTGCGTGAAACGAAGTAATGTGTATTGGAATTGACCACCTAGCATGAATTCCCGTTTTAGTGCATTCGACTTTAGCCGGTAGCCATAGCCTTCGCTTAGCACAACTGCCCTGCTCGTTGTTCTTTCACCCCCCCCTCCCCATAAACAGGGAGAAGCCCACCAAGCCTTCGTTGCCGGTGATTGCAATCTCAGCTGATGCCCCGTTTTCCATCTCATAGAGTAACGAGACGATACTGGTGGCAGGAAAATAGAGATATGACTGATGATCACCTGATTCGTATAGCGACCACCCCAGTGGCATGGGAATGAGTTCCAGATCGGGCAATAGACGGCGGTAAATCATATCCGGCAGACTTGCCAGAAGGTAGTTCTGCTTCGGGTTCGCATAAGAAGCGCCTGATATATCAATGTTTCTCATACGCACCAATCCCTCTCGACCATATTATGAATGGTAGTAACCTGAATCCTGTACCGATATAGGAATAATTCTGATTTTTTGTATCACGCTTGTGCCCGTGGATGAATCATCTGGAACACCCGATGAAGGGGAAGTCCGGGTCAGTAGTCCGGGTCAGCTTCATTCTAGTCCGGGTCAGCTTTGACATTTACACATTTGCTGGATCAAATTCGTGATGTCCAGTCATCGCGGGCAGGTCTATCATTGTACCAACTTGAATTTACCAAATAATGATACAATGATAGACCCCTCTTACCGATGCGCAGATAGCCGTCCATCAGGATGTAACGATGATCTGCGCCACCGATGGCGGCCACCGGCGTGAGCTGACCACTTTGATCCATCGAATGCATCATGGCGTTCACCATCTGTCTGGTTTGCAGCCGTGTGGATGCAAAGCGGAGTTCCAGGCAGTGGAGGTCGGTTTCTATGCTGTGATCTGATTCCCTGTTCATGCGCAAAAATCTGGAACCGGAAAAATAAATAGCTATCAAGTCCTATCTTTGCAAGATGGGTGATTTTCAGGGGCCGCGTGCGTATCCTGTTGATACTACGTCTATATTTACAACCACACGTCCATCTTTGCAAGATCGGAATATTCTCAGCCATAAGCCATCTTCGCCCCGGTCGTCGGGATGCCATGAATACTGCGAAACATGTCCTGCCCCAATGTCTCACTCTACAATTTCAGCGAACGGAGATATTGAATTGCATGGTAACACCTGATGATGCAGAGCAGACACAGCGCGCCTGAAATGGATGAGAAACCGAAAACGATCATTGCGTGGGTAATAAAAGCCAACAAGATCAATAGCCCGAGCAGAAAAGCCTGAACCGTCATTTGTAAGGAAAAGTGTTCGCGTTGAAACTGATAAAGCATAAGCACCAACAGGTAAACTTGGTAGATCAACAAGGCAGCCTTAACTACCACCATTACAAAAGCATCAAGAATATCTGTAAAATGAACATAACTGGTCCGGGAAATGCTGCCGGGAAGTTCAACGATGATAAAAATGAACAGGCTAAAGCAAAAGACGATAACCGCGCCGTAACATATCAGCGCAATGTGTTTCATGTCGTTTGGCCCGTTTCCTTCAAATCAGAAGCGACATCTGGCGCAGCAAAGAAATAAACGCATCAAAATAAATCAGCCTGTCATGTCACTGATGCAACTCACCTGACCGAATGACAGTGCGTCTATCGCAGACAACAGCTTGGGAAACTCGGGAAGGATGAAGGGAATCAACCTTCACCACAACCACCTCCAACACGCCCCCTCAGGCGCAATGTATTCTGAAAATGCGTTTTTGATTACCCGATTGCGAAAGAACGCTCGAATCATTTCACCTCCTGTATAGCCAGATACAGGAGGTGAAAAGCATTTGGATATTCCCGGATCACAAGCCCTAATCCACCCACACCCGGGCATTACGGAATATTCTCAGCCATGGGCCATCTTCGCCCCAGTGGTCGGGATGCCATGAATACTGGGCGGTGCGGAATAAACGCTCCGGATGCGGCATCATGATGCTGAATCGGCCATCTTCGGTGGTAAAGCCGGTCAACCCGTCCGGTGAACCGTTGGGATTAAACGGATAACGCGTCGCAGCCTGCCCGCCATGCACATACCGCAGTGCCGCATGCGCTCGCTGTTGCTGCTCGGGTGAATCAAACACGGCGCGTCCCTCGCCATGCGCCACCACCAGTGGCAACCGGGAACCGGCCATGCCCTGCAAGAAAATGGATGGCGAATCCATCACTTCCACCTGCAACAGTCTGGCTTCGAATTGTTCGGAGCGGTTACGCTCAAACACCGGCCAGTCCTGAGCACCGGGAATCATATCTTTCAAACGACTCATCATCTGACAGCCATTGCAAACACCAAGGGCAACCGTGTCTTTGCGATGGAAAAAAGCATCGAACTGATCGCGCGCCCGTGCATTGAAACGGATCGAATTGGCCCATCCGCGCCCGGCACGCAGCACATCACCAAAGGAGAAACCGCCACATGCCACCAGACCCTGAAAACTCTCCAGCGCAACACGACCTTCGATAATATCGGACACATGCACATCCACCGCCTCAAATCCGGCACGATCAAATGCAGCGGCCATTTCAACCTGGCCATTGATGCCCTGCTCACGCAATACTGCCATTTTCGGTCTGGCCGCATGCACATAAGGCAGACAGATATTTTCCTGCGCATCAAAGCTCAAATCAGCACTTAAGCCTTGAGCATCGACAACCGACTCAAACCACTCATCGGCGCAATCGGGGTTATCCCTTAAACGCATCATGTGATAGCTGGTTTCCTGCCATGCTTTGAGCAAATCCTGCACCGGCTCATCGAGTACCACACGCTCATCGCAAGTAATCAACATCCGGGAATGGCCGTTCAGTTCACCAATGATATGACAAACCGGACCCAGCCCCTCATCCACCAGATGCGCCAGAACGGTTTCGCGGTCGTTGCGACGAATCTGAATGACAGCACCAAGCTCCTCGTTAAACAGCACGTCTGAATCTTTCGAACCACTATGACAGGCCAGCACATCCAGATGCACATTCACGCCCACGCGCCCGGCAAAAGCCATTTCCGCCAGACACACCGCCAGACCGCCATCGGAGCGATCATGGTAAGCCAGCAGATGGCCATCCGCACTGAGGCGCTGGATGGCATGGAAGAATTTCCCGAACAAGTCGGCATCGTCCAGATCTGGCGTTTCCAGCCCCGAACTCTGATAAGCCTGCGCCAGTATCGACCCGCCCATGCGATGCTTACCCTGCCCCAGATCAAGCAGAATCAAATCAGTCGCACCGCAATCATCACGTAACTGCGGCGTCAGCGTGCGGCGAACATCGCTTACCGTCGAAAAAGCCGAAACAATCAGTGATACCGGTGAAATCATCTCACGGCTATCGCCGCTCTCATCGTGCCACACCGATTTCATCGACAGCGAATCTTTACCCACAGGAATCGATACACCCAGCGCCGGACAAAGCTCAAGGCCTACGGCTTTGACCGTGTCATACAAGGCTGCATCTTCACCGGCATGCCCGCAGGCCGCCATCCAGTTGGCAGATAATTTGACATGACCGATATCGCCAATGTCAGCAGCTGCGATATTACTCAACGCTTCACCAATCGCCATGCGACCCGAAGCCGGTGCATTAAGCACAGCCATCGGCGTACGCTCACCCATCGCCATCGCCTCGCCCGCATAGCCTTCAAAATCCCGTGCTGTCACCGCCACATCCGCCACCGGCACCTGCCATGGCCCGACCATCTGATCCCGCGCCACCATGCCGGTCACCGAACGATCACCGATGGTGATTAGGAAATCCTTTCCGGCTACGGCTGGCATACGCAGCACGCGATACAAGGCTTCACGCACATCCTGAATTGCCGGTACGGCACTGCCGGTCACGGCTTTGCGTACTACGTTACGCAACATTTTCGGCGGTTTACCGAGCAGAAAATCCAGCGCCACATTGACCGGTTTATCATCCAGCAAAGGATCTTCCACCTGCAAGTGCCCGTCACCCATCGCCTTGCCCAGCACAGCAAACGGACAACGCTCACGCCCTGCCAGTGCCTCGAACAGAGGCAGGGATTCCGGAGCAATCGCCAGTACATAACGCTCCTGCGCTTCGTTACACCAAATCTGCATCGGGCTCATGCCCGGCTCCAGATTGTGCACAGCACGCAAATCGATCCAGCCACCCTGCCCGGCATCGTGAATCAGTTCCGGTACAGCATTGGATAAACCGCCTGCACCAATATCGTGAATAAATAAAATCGGATTGCTGTCACCCATCTGCCAGCAGCGATCCAGCACTTCCTGACAACGGCGCTCCATTTCCGGATTGCCGCGCTGTACCGAGTCGAAGTCCAGAGACTCGGCATTAGCGCCGGTATCCATACTGGAAGCCGCACCACCACCGAGACCGATCAACATGGCAGGGCCACCCAACTGAATAATCAGACTGCCATCGGGCACCGCTTTTTTGAACACGTGTCGCGCATCGATATTGCCGACGCCACCAGCCAGCATAATCGGCTTGTGATAACCCCGCAGCTTGCCATCCACTTCCTGTTCATAGGTGCGGAAATAGCCGCAGATATTCGGACGCCCGAACTCGTTATTAAAAGCAGCCGCGCCAATCGGCCCGTCGAGCATGATCTCCAGAGCCGATGCAATACGCTCGGGTTTGCCGTGATCGGCTTCCCACGCCTGCCGGAATTCCGGGATTTGCAGATTCGAAACAGTAAAACCGCATAAGCCCGCCTTCGGCTTTGAACCGATGCCGGTCGCCCCTTCGTCGCGAATTTCGCCACCGGAACCGGTCGCCGCACCGGCAAAGGGTGAAATAGCCGTCGGATGATTATGCGTTTCCACTTTCATCAACACATGCGTCAGCTGATCGTGGGCTTTGTAAGTGCCATCCTGCTCAGGAAAAAAACGCCGGGTAGGGCCACCCTCAATGACTGAGGAATTATCGGAATAAGCGACGATTGTGCCAGCCGGTGAGCTTTGGTGCGTATGGCGGATCATCGAAAACAGCGACGAGGTTTGCTCTTCGTTATCTATCACCCAGTCAGCATTAAAAATCTTATGGCGGCAGTGCTCGGAATTAGCCTGCGCAAACATCATCAGTTCAGCATCAGTCGGATTTCGGCCCATCGTCAAATAACCCTGCAACAGATAATCCATTTCATCCTCAGCCAGCGCCAGCCCCAGATCGCGGTTGGCCTGCTCCAGTGCCTGACGGCCACCGGCAAGCACATCGATATGCACCAGCGGCAACGGTGCATGATGTGCAAACAAACGCTCCAGCTCATGCATGGACTCAAATACAGCTTCAGTCATGCGATCATGTGCCACGTCTTTTAATTGTTGCAAACTTTCAGGCGTACCCTGCGCCACATAAGCCACGGCATGCTCCAGTCGCAGCAATCGATCCAGCCCGCAAATGCGGCTGATTTCCGTGGCTTTGGTTGACCATGGACTGATCGTACCCGGCCTTGGGCAGACCAGAAAAGATACCGCATGACTTGTATCACACAGGCTGACTTCACCACCTAAAACAGTCAGCAGACGCTCGGAATCGGCAGCACGCCAGTCAGCTTCCACTTCTGCGACAAACACCGCATGCGTTTGCAAGTGATCCACAGCTGAAAGCTGCTGTAACTTCCGGCATCTGAACTCAGAAATTGCATTGCCGCCTTGAACATAGATACGAATGGTTTCTGCCATATAAATTCCTGTCAAAATCGTGATGGGCGCATCCTAGCACCATGCTTCTGCCATGAAAGCGATGCGTGGCGTTGTTGGTTCAGAACTGCTCTTAATTTGCCGTATGGGCAACAGCTGCCTAAACTGCGCGCCTGTCACACAACACAGGAGAGTGCCCATGGACCACAAAAAGATTTCCATCGTCTGCTTTTCAGGCGAATTCGACAAAATGCTGGCTGCCTACACCATTGCCACCGGCGCTGCCGCGACCAACCGTGAAGTCACCATGTTTTTCACCTTCTGGGGCCTCAATGCTCTGAAAAAAGAGCGTGGGCGCAAAGCCATCGGCAAAGATTTTCTCTCCCGATTCTTCAACTGGCTGATGGGTGGCCGCAGCAATCTACCCCTGTCGCGCCTGAACTTTGGTGGCATGAGCCCCGGCCTGATGAGCGGTATGATGCGCAAAAACAATGTGGCGCAACTCGATGAATTAATGGAAGCGGCAGCGGCACTGGGCATCCGTTATTTCGCCTGTGAAATGTCCATGCACATTCTCGGCATCACCAAAGATGATCTGATTGATGATGTACAATCCGTGGTCGGCGTTGCCACGTTCCTCAACGAATCCGAAGACGCTCATATCATCTTTATTTAAAGGAATAATTCATGAAACATTTTCTCGATATCACCCGCGAAACCTGCCCGATGACCTTTGTCAAAGTGAAGCTGATGCTGGCCAAAATCAACAAGGGCGAACAACTGGAAGTACTGCTCAATGCCGGTGAACCGCTGGAGAATGTTCCCCGTTCATGCGAAGAGCAGGGTTACACCGTGCTTTCACTGGAAGCAACGGACGATAACAAGCACCTGCTTTTGCTGGAAAAATAAGCGGCGGCAAGTGAAAACCGGTTCAACGACAAGCTGAATTCACTTCAAAAAAATCCGGAACAACTCCTCTGATTCACCAGAGCTTCGGATACTGCAGAACACCCCGACCATCATAATACAGGAGGCTATTTTTTTTAGCCTCCTGCGCCAAAAAAATCCGTCCTGAGTTTTTTCAATTATTGCTTCTGATTGGCCACGGTCTCTACACCAAACCGGTAAAAAAATTATCAATATCCCGCTGCTGCATGGGTGTGGGATTTTGGCTGGACTGATGACAGCAGACGCAGCGTCAGCTCTGATCTGCTAAACTAGCCAATGAAACAGCTTGATAATTGGCGGGTAGGCACTCATGCAATCAGGTTCATCACAACAAGGTCAGCTACACTGGCATCAGGATGCTGCAGGTGTACTGCGCTTCAAAAGCTCCGGTAACTGGACCAAAGAGGGGCTTCTGGAGCTCAGCGGCAAGCTCCGGAAATGCTGCCGTGAGCACCGCGATATAAGCATTCAGTGGGATATGTCGGAAATCGGTGAGCTTGATTCGGCCGGCATGGTTCTTTTTATCCACTATTATGACCGACTCATCGCAGCAAATTGCAGCATCGAACTGCTGGGCATGAAAGACGATCACCGAAAAATGTACGAACTGCTGCGCCGCTACACCAGCGGTGAAACCAACGAAAAACCGGGCCTCACGTTGCACCTGCTCAAACCCTTTCAGGCAATTGGCCGGGCAAGTGTCGATATTGTAAAGGATGCCGCATCATTTCTGGCTTTTATTGGTGAAAGCTTTGTCAGCCTGCTCCAATCGCTGCGCCATCCCGGCACGATCCGTTTTGCTGCCATCGTGAAAAACATTGAAAATGCTGGCGTTCGGGCGATGCCGATTATTGCGCTGACCAGCTTTCTGATTGGTGTGGTTATTGCCTATCAGGGGGCGGTGCAACTTGAAAAGTTCGGTGCCAATATCTTTATCGTCGAAATGATCGGCATCTCCATCACCCGCGAACTGGCACCGCTGATCACGGCCATTGTTGTTGCCGGTCGCACCGGCTCCTCGTTTACAGCGCAGATCGGCGTAATGAAAATAACCGAGGAAATCGATGCCATGCGCACCATGGGCTTTGATCCACACTGTTTTCTCGTGCATCCACGCATTATCGCATTGATGATCGTGCTACCGTTGCTGATCTTTTTTGCTGACCTTATCGGCATTGCCGCAGGCATGCTTATCGCCAATATCCATCTGCACCTTTCCTATGCCGAATTTATCAATCGCCTGCAGGATGTTCTGGAAATAAAACACGTCTGGATCGGCCTGATCAAGGGGCCCTTCTTTGCATGTCTGATTGCCATGGTCGGCTGTTACCGTGGTTTTCAAGTGTCGAAAAATACCGAGAGCATCGGTCAATACACCACCATCAGTGTGGTCAATGCGATTTTTCTGGTCATTGCCTGCGATGCCCTGTTCTCCGTACTGCTCACCGAGCTTGGCATATGAGCAATCCGGCCATTGTCGTCTCCGACCTTGTCACCCGCTTTGGTGACCGGCTTATCCATGACGGTATCAGCTTGAGTATCCGGCATGGCGAGATTTACGGGCTTCTGGGCGGCAGCGGCGCTGGCAAGTCCACCCTGCTCAAAGAGATGATCATGCTATTGCGCCCCGATGCCGGTGAAATCCGCATTCTTGATCATAACCTGTCCAGCATCAGCCGTGCCGATGCCTCCATGCTGCGGCAACACTGGGGTGTTCTTTTTCAGGGCGGCGCGCTCTACTCCTCGCTCACTGTTGCCGACAATATCGGCATCAAACTCAAGGAATATACCGGACTCCCGGAAAAACTGATTCGGGAGATTGTGCAGGTCAAAATCAATATGGTCGGATTACCGCCAGCAACGGCGGAGCTTTATCCGGCACAACTCAGTGGCGGCATGGTCAAACGTGCGGCGCTGGCACGGGCGCTGGCAATGGATCCGATGCTGCTGTTTCTTGATGAGCCGACCTCCGGGCTCGACCCGGTGGGCGCAGAGGCTTTTGATCATCTGATTCTGGAATTGCGCGACATCCTCGATCTGACTATTGTCATGGTTACCCACGACCTTGATTCCATCTGGACGATTGTCGACCGCCTCTCTGTGCTGGGTGATAAAAAGATTGTTGCCGAAGGAGCCCTGAACGACGTGATTAAATCCGAACATCCGATTATCCGGGAATTCTTCGGCGGTTCGCGTGGCCGCATACGGGGATGTAATGGAAAGTAGAATCAATTATACAATTGTCGGCATCTTCGTTGTGCTGCTGCTTACCGGAATTATTATGTTTGCATTCTGGCTCGGCAAATACGGTGAAGAGCAGCAATATGATCGTTATTACGTCTACATCACCGAGTCCGTGGCCGGTCTGAGCACCGACACGTCGGTGAAGTTTAATGGCGTTAATGTCGGTTCCGTTGAGCAAATCAACATCAATATGAACAATCCCGAAGAGGTGGAATTGCTGCTGAAGGTCAAACACGGCACGCCGGTTAAAACCGACACCATCGCCAAACTCAAATCCTTCGGCATTACCGGACTGAGCTTTATCGAACTGACAGGCAGCACTAAAGATGCCCCGCTGCTGCATGCTTCCGACAGTACCATTCCGATCATTCAAACCGGTCCGTCCACCTTCACTCAATTCGATAAATCACTCAGGGAACTCATCGCCAAATCGGTCGGTTCACTGGAGAAGTTCGACCAGCTACTCAGTGATGAAAACCTGCAAACAGTCAGTTCGCTGCTCTCCGACACCAATCTGGTGGTCAAAGATGTGCGCGCGCAGATGCAGGAATTCCGCAAAGTACTGGATAACGGCGTCATTATGGAACAACGCATGACCCAGGCATTCACCTCGGTTGAACAGGCTTCGGACAGCGTGAAGAAAATGGCCGAACGCTTTGAAAAGAATTATGCCAATGTCGGTCAGGATATGCGACAGGATGTCCGGCAGAGTCTGGTTTCCTTTAATCGGCTGATTAACGAGCTAGATACACTGGCTGGCGATATGCAACGCGTCGTGCGGGCCACCGAGGCCAGCCCAAGCGATCTGCTGTTCAAACAAACTTCGCCAAGGCCCGGCCCCGGCGAGGAGGGATACCATGAATAATCGGCTGTTTTTGTTAGCAACCCTGCTTCTGCTACTGCCCGGATGCGCTACGCGCAGCGCACCTCCAGCCGACATCTACATCGTTGACCCCTCGCTGGCGGAAAAAGTATCCTCTGAAGCTGCTGCGCAAAGCAGTGGCCCGGTGATTAAGCTGGCACCAATGGACGCCATTCGATCCTTCACCGGCACTGAAATTCTGTATAAGCGCGCCCGGCATGAACAAAACAGCTACGCCTTCAGCCGCTGGAGTGATGCACCGGTGCGCATGCTGCAAGCCCTGTTCCAGACCAGCCTGAGCGATAGCGCTCAATTCAAGGCAGTTTTGCCTGCCGCTTCCACATCGGAAGCCGAGTATATTCTGGAAAGTACGCTGTATGATTTCAGTCACCACATCCACGAAGGTGGCACGTCCTCCGGCAACATCCGGGTGCGTTTTTACCTGATTGACCAGTTAGCAGGAACGGTCACTGCAACCAGAGAGTTCGAATCCACAGTGGCAGCCACCGCACAAAATGCCCGCAGCGCCGCCGAAGCGCTCAATCAGGCCGCAGCAAATGTCGCCCGTGACCTAGTGGAATGGCTAAGAGCCTATTGACTCTTTACAGTCGTCAATTCTTTGGTTTCATGCATCTCATTTTTTCAGGGGATCAACAAATCCGGGGTTGTTGCTTCATCGAAAACTGGCTAAGCAGACTTCACCGATGTTTCTAACATACGTATTTCACGCTGCGGGTAAGGAATCGTAATATTCGCAGCCTTTAAGGCTTTAAAGATAGCCGCATTAGCCCGATAGCGTGTCTCAAAATAACTGTCGGTTGGTGCCCAAAAGCGAATACCGATCACAATACCGCTATCACCAAAATCCTCGATGCCAACTTGGGGTTTTCTTTCCGAACTCATGTTCTCAACACCGTTTAACGCCTTCATAATGACAGAGATGGCTTCTTCAGGATCGTTATCATAAGAGATCCCCACCGACTCTTCGGCCAGTGTATCGCTATGTGAGTTACTGATAATTTCACCCACAATATGTTTATTCGGAATCGTAATTTCGACATCATCTTCATCACTCAGAAGGGTATAGGCTAAATGAACCTCTTTAACCTGACCGATAACATTTTGTACCCGAATGGTATCACCGACAACAAAAGGGCGGGCCAGGATGATATTCAGGCCTGCACCATAGTTTGACAACAAGCCCTGCATGGCCAATCCGGCACCCAATGACAATGCACCGATCGCGGCGACAAAAGGTGTTACACTTATGCCGATTTTTCCCAGTGCAATGATTGCAACCATGACAATGATGATGATTTTTGCCGTGCTGCTGATAAATCGGGATAAGGTAATATCCAGCCCTTTATTCGTGCATATATTTAGTACGAGCTGACTGACTTTCTTTGCAACAATGATACCTATCGCCAGAATAATTAACGCACCGAGTATCTGAAAGCTGTAGGTGACAAAAAACTCGGTAATAAGTTTATATGCTTCCTGTGCTTGTTGAAGTTCCTGTTCCATATCGATGCCTCCCTACACTTTTGCTAATTTTCATTTCCTGAAATCAGGCACTTACTATACCCCGTGCCAGCAAGCGACAAAACAATCATTCACGCAGAGCATCCGAGTACCGGGCCAAGTTAACGTAACAAAGGCACCATGCACCGGCTAACCTGAAGCAGTTACCTATCCGATGCCACATTCTGGTAAAGTGCTATAAAATGATCTCAAAAAAACAGGATTGCACACATGATCCCGGAATAGCAGAGGCTGACCCGGTTGCCTTCAATGGCTCAGAGGCTTATCCTCTTACCATATTGGACGCCCCAAAAGGATGGATCAATGCGCAAAGCCGAACAGCAAAAAATGGACAAGCAGCAGCTACTGGAAAATGAATGCCAGCAGCTTCGGCAAATGATTTCCGCTTTGCGTGAACAGCTTGAAGAAGCGCAATATCGCCATCAGTCTGAGCTGGAACAAGCCATCGCCGATAACAGGCAGGAAAACCAGCAACTACAGCAAACCATCGCCGCGCTGCGTGATGAATTGGAAGCCTTGCGTGCCGACAAGGAGCACTGCGTGCAACAGGCCGTGACGGATGCCCGCATGGAGCGTGGTGAACTGAAACAAACCATCGCCAGTCTGCGCGACAAGCTGGAACAAAAAAGTATTGAGATGGACCAGAAGGTGCAGCAGGAAGCCTTGCAGGCGGACGGGGATATCCGGCAACTGAAGCAAACCATTGTTGAGCTGCGTCAACAACTGGAGGTACAACATGGCTGAATCCGATCAGAACTCTACCAACGTGCCGCCCCACTACGTAATACAGCCGCAAAAGCAGGTGCAGCATCTGGAAATGCTGCTGAACATCACGCGCACTGTCGCCGGCATGGAAACGGTAGACGAAGTTCTGCATGCCCTGCTCGAAATGACCATGCGCGAAACCTTGGCCACCCGTGGCAGCATTTTTCTGCATGACGAACGAACCGGTGAACTTTATTCCCGCATCTCGAAAGGCAATCTGACGCGCGAAATTCGCATGCTCGATAGCAAAGGCATTGCCGGAAAAGTATTCCACAGCGGTGAAGGCATGATCATTCATAATGCCTATGCCAGTGAGTTTTTTAATCGGGAGATCGACGAAAGCACTGGATTCATCACTAAAAATATCCTGTGCGCTCCGATTCGAACGGTGCGCGGTGAAATTATTGGTGTGGCCCAGATGCTGAACAAGGTCAAAGGCCGGTTCTGCAAAAAAGACCTGACCTTGCTGGAAATCATGACCTCGCAGGCAGCCATCACCCTGCAAAACCGCCAGTTTGTTGAGCATGCGCGCAAAGAACATGACCGGGAACTGGAATTTCTCGATCTGGTTTCCGATATCACAGCCGAGCTGGATTTGGGGGTGCTGCTGCAACGGGTGATGCGCGAAGCAACCCGCATGCTCAATGCGGACCGCTCAACGCTGTTTCTCAATGACGATTCGACCAATGAATTATGGTCACAAGTTGGAGAAGGTCTGAATGCGGTACAGATTCGTTTCCCCAGTCATCTCGGCATTGCCGGTTCGGTTTATACCAGTGGCAAATCGATGAATATCCCCTACGCCTATGCTGACCTGCGCTTTAATCCGGCATTCGATAAACAGACCGGCTATTTCACCCGTTCGATATTGTGTGTGCCGGTGGTCAATAAAAAGGGCAAGGTCATTGGCGTCACCCAGTCGCTGAATAAGAAAGGGGGGCCATTTAACGATGAGGATGAATCACGCCTGCGGGCATTCACCTCGCAGATCGCTATTGCACTGGAAAATGCCAAACTGTTCAACAGCGTGCAGGACATCAAAAATTACAATGAATCAATGCTGGAAAGCATGTCCAATGGCGTCATGACACTGGATGAAAAGGGTAAGATCGTCACCTGCAATGCCGCTGGTCTACGCATTTTAAGACTTGGCGAAAGCGCCGTAATCAACCATGCCGCACAGGACTTTTTCGCCAACAGCAATGTATGGATACTGGATAAAATAAAGCGCGTCGAGGAAACCGGCGTCATCGATATGGCGACCGATGTGGCATTGCATTTCGATGGCGATGCCATCTCGGCCAACCTGAGCATTTTGCCGCTGGTCAGCCATGAAGGAAAAAAACTCGGAACCATGCTGATGATTGAGGATATCAGTTCGGAAAAACGCATGCGCGCCACCATCACCAAACACATGGACCCCGGCGTGGCCGACCAGCTACTGGCCGGTGGTGACGATATCCTTGGCGGACGCAGCACCAAAGCGACCGTACTGTTTTCCGACATCCGCAGTTTCACCACATTAACCGAAGAACTCGGTGCACAGGGAACTGTCCACCTGCTGAACGAATATTTCACTCTGATGGTCGAATGCATTCAGGATGAAGGCGGCATGCTCGATAAATTCATTGGTGACGCGATCATGGCCGCCTTCGGCGTGCCGGTCGCCCATGATGACGATGAAGACCGGGCATTGCGCTGCGCTATTCGTATGCAGACGGATTTACGGAGTTGGAACGAACGCCGGGCTATGGAAGGCAAACAGGCAGTGGATATCGGCATCGGCCTGAATACCGACACCATCGTGACCGGCAATATCGGTTCTCCCAAACGCATGGATTACACCATGATCGGCGATGGCGTGAATCTGGCATCACGACTGGAGAGTGCCTGTAAGCAATATGCATCGCGCATCCTGATCAGCGAAAACACCCGCAAACTGTTGAAAGGAATCTATCGCATCCGGGATATTGATATGGTGGTGGTCAAAGGAAAAACGGAGCCGGTGCGTATTTTTGAAGTGCTCGATTACCACACCGAAGCCAGCTTCCCTAACCTGATGGATGCTGTGAACCAGTTTAACGATGGCGTAGTCAAATACCGCAAAAAACAATGGCCACTGGCAATTAAAGCTTTTGAGCGGGTGCTGGCCATGCATGCTCAGGATCGACTGTCGCAAATTTATATCGACCGCTGCCTTCATTTCCAACACAACCCGCCACCCGCCGCATGGGATGGCGTCTGGGTGATGACATCGAAATAATGCTGCTGAAAAGTACAACGTGATTTTCCGTGTAAGAAGCGATGGCAACTTCCGACTGATGCGTAATATGAACAAAATCCATCGTCACCTATGCCTTGCAGGCTTGCTAAGTCTGCTGAATACATCCACTGGCCTGGCCGATGAAACACTGATGGTGGGTGACTTTGCGCATGGCAATCTGTCGGCATGGGAGGCCAACAGTTTCGTCGGCACATCTGTCTACAAACCGTATGAACATGCTCTGGACGCTGTATCAAACGCATCGGCTTCCGGTCTGCTGCGCAAAATCCGCGTCGACCTGAACAAAACGCCGATCCTCAACTGGTCATGGATGGTTTCCCGAAGTTCACTGCTGGACAAACCCGAACATGATGAACGAAGCAAGCATGGCGATGATTATCCGGTGCGTATTTATATCATCATCGATGGTGGCTGGGCATTCTGGAAAACGCATGCTTTGAATTATGTCTGGTCAGCCAATCAGCCAAGCGGAACACATTGGCAGAATGCCTTTACTTCGAACGCCATCATGCTGGCAGTTGATTCGGGCCAAACTGCCATCGGCAGCTGGCAGCAGCACAAACGGAACATCCGACAGGATCTGCAACAATATCTGGCTATCGATACCGATTACATCGATGCCATAGCCATCATGAGTGATACCGACAACACCGGCGGCAACACCCATGCGGCTTACGGCAATATTTTTTTTCACCTCGCAATAGCATAACTTGCTTCAACTCGGGCTTACCGGCAGGTTTGCAAACATGGAATTATTCGCCAGCCCGACAGCCGTTTTTATTATTGCCGTATTGGTTGCAGTGTCATCACATCTGCTAGCCGAACGCATCAGCATGCCGCCTATCGTATTGTGGTTGATTGGCGGCATTATACTGGGGCCTTACGCCTTACACATATTACATGCGGAACTGATCGAGCCGGCGCTGCACACGCTGATTGAACTGGCACTGGCCATCATTCTGTTTGAAGGGGGCTTAAACCTTAATCTGAAAGCGCTCAGAGCTCATGGTATGATCGTCACCCGCCTGCTCATTCTGGGACCGTTCGTCACCATGCTGGTTGGCGGCATCAGCGCTCATGCACTGACCGACCTGAACTGGCCAACGGCATTGTTGTTTGGAGCTATCGTCTCGGTAGGCGGGCCAACGGTTATTATTCCGATTGTCAGGCAAGTGCGACTTGATCGTGAAATCAAACATATCCTGACCAGTGAAGCGATGCTGGTTGATGCTATCGGTGCCATTCTGGCAATTGTTATGCTGCAACTGGTACTCACGCCGAATATCGGCACGCTGGATACCCTGCGATCCATTGTAGAAAAGCTGGGGGTTGGTACAGCGGTCGGCTTCGCCGGTGGCTGGCTGTTATCCAGAGCACTGCTGAAGAATATTTCCAACAGCTCGGAGATGCGCACCGTTTTCACACTGGCATGCGTGTGGGGCATTTTCCTGCTGGCGGATATGATCACGGAACAAGCCGGACTGATGGCTGTGCTGGTTGCCGGTGCCATCACTCAGCGCATGGAATTACCGGATATCCAGCGCCTGCGCAATTTCAAAGCCAGCTTGTCTATTTTGCTGATTTCTGTGCTGTTTGTGCTGCTCGCTTCACAACTCGATCTGGCTCTGCTGAACCGTTATTTATGGCAGGGTATTGTAATTTTCATTCTGCTGGCGCTGATTGCCCGGCCGTGGGCGACCTGGCTCTCATGTATGCGAACCAAACTGAATCATAACCAGATTATCTTTCTGTCGGCGATGGCACCGCGAGGCGTGGTTGCTGCTGCCATCACATCGTTATTTGCACTGGTGTTAAGCTCATCCGGCCATCCGGGTGCTGACATTCTGGTCGCACTGGTTTACATCATCATTATTCTCTCTGTGCTGACTTATGGCTTTATTGCCGCCCCGCTATCACGCCACCTCAAAGTCGATGCGGGCAGTGACCGCACCGTGCTGATTATCGGTGGAGGACAAATGGGTGCTGAAATCGGACGCTCACTGTGTGGTGACCGTGAAGTTCGTTTTCTGGACATGAATGGTGAAGTGGTTTCACATCTGCACCGGGCAGGCTTCAGAGCCGTGCGCGGCAATGCTCTGGATCCGTTGTACATGGAAATGATTCACGCCGAAGAAGTCAGTGCCGTGCTGGTGATGACCGGCTCCTCTGACCACAATTTGCTGATTGCATCGCTGGCCAAGGATCAATTTCATATTCCGGAAGTGTTTGTCGCCTTGCAGGAAGGCGATGAAGAAAAACATGCCAATATGATTCACCGCCTGCAAGCCAGACGCCTGTTTGGCAAGCCTTATACCGCAACTTACTGGGCCGATCAGGCATCACGCAAACGTCTGGTCTATGATGTACAAAAAATAACCCCGGAATCCGGCCTGATTGGCAGCAAACTCAAAGACGCCAGAATCCCCCATGGTGTACAACCGCTGTGTATCACCCGCGCTGATAAAACATTGATTCCACACGATGATTCCATCTTGCAGGATGGTGATGAAATAACGGTATTACTACGTCCCGAACGCGTACAGGCGCAATCGGTGATCATTCCCCCCCCCGCATCCGGCAAGCCTGCCTGACACGCCACCGCAAACGGCATAACGACATGAGCGTGCTGCGTACCCGATTCGCCCCCAGCCCGACCGGTTTATTGCATGTAGGCAACGCTTTCTCAGCGATTATCTGTCAGCAATGGGCTGAGCAACAGCAGGCTGAACTGTACCTGCGCATTGAAGATATCGACCATACCCGTTGTAAGCCACACTTCAGTGATCAACTGCTTGAAGACCTGCAATGGTTGGGCTTGCAATGGCATGGAGAAGTTCAATACCAAAGCATGCGCAGCGCGCTCTACGATGCCGCTCTGCAGCAGTTGTATGAAAATAAGCTGATTTATCCCTGCTTTTGCACCCGTAAATCAATCCTGCAAGATATCGAGCGCATAGGACTGGCCCCCCACGCTGATGAACACAATACCCCCTACCCCGGCACATGCAGGGAGCTGGCACCTGACTACGCCCGAGTGCGCATGCAACAGCAATCTTTCGCCTGGCGTCTGCATATCCACCATGCATCCATGCAAGTGGATGCAGCTCTGTCATGGCTGGATGAACACGGCATGGCGACGCCGGTCAATCTTCACCAGATGCAAGACATCGTCATTGGTCGAAAGGATATTGCTTACAGCTATCATCTGGCCGTGGTTGTGGATGATGCCGATCAGGGCATCACGCACGTTATCCGTGGTGAGGATCTGCGCAGCAGCACACCCGTTCACCGCCTGCTACAAGCCTTATTACAACTGCCATCACCGATCTACATCCACCACAAACTGCTGCATGATCCATCCGGACAACGACTGGCCAAACGCAATCAGTCAACAACCCTGCAAAGCCTCCGCCAGTCGGGCATCGAGCCGGAATACCTGCGTCAACACCTGCGTGAACAGGCCCGCCAAAGCCATGCGCTCTGGCATGGCGATTTCGGCACTTAAACCGGATAAAATGCCTCGCCAAAGACTTACAAATCAGTTTAACACTCTTTTTTCAATCTTATGCTTTGATGAGCAATCTCGGTTACAATGACCTTGCCAGACAAATATATAACCTTCGTTATTCTCCGCTTCACCAGACATTCCCTAGAGTCATTTTGATCACTAGTATGCAGCCATGATCTCCCCTCATCCAGACATAGAGAGCAATGTAAAACACATGCTTCAGCGTATCAGTATGTTGCGTGGATGGTCATTGAAAACACTTCAGGCTTATCAGACCGATTTACTGCATGCGCAACAATTCTTTAAGCAGCATGGCTCCGATGTCTATCAGGCGACGACGGATGAGGTATCGGCATATATCGCATCCCTGATCCGGAACAACTTCAAAAACACCTCTATTCAACGCAAACGCAGTGGCTTAACCACCTGGTTTGGTCATTTACAGGATCAGGGTATGCGTCAGGACAACCCGGTGCGCGGCTTACCGAAGATGCGGCCACAACGACGACTGCCCAGGGAATTGAATGAGAGCGATGTCGAGCGTTTACTGGATGCGCCCGACACAAAATCGCCAGTTGGCCTGAGAGATCGCACCATGCTCGAACTGATGTATGCGACCGGCTTGCGCGTATCGGAGCTGGTGCATCTGCAACTGGCGCATATTGACCGGCAGAGCGGCATCATCAGAGTGATCGGTAAAGGTGACAAAGAACGTCTGGTACCCTTTGGTGATGAATCGGACCACTGGCTCACTCAATGGCTGAAAAAGCGGCCGCATACATTGAATCCGTTCGTCTTTCCGGGACGTGGCAGAGTAGCAATGAGCCGCCAGAACTTCTGGAAACGCATCAAAAAATATGCCGCCAGCGAAAATATTCAGCCCATGCCATCACCCCATACCCTACGCCATGCTTTTGCCACGCATCTGCTAAACCACGGCGCCAGTCTGCGCAGTGTTCAAATGCTGCTTGGTCATGCTAATATAACCACGACAGAAATTTATACCCATGTCAGTCGTGCACGTTTGCATCAGCAAATTGAACTAGCACATCCATTGGGGCGAGGAGGGCAAGATAAAGCATGAGAAGCCTGTATCAATTGCTCCGGGAAGCCAGTCAGGCATCTGCCGATGAAGACTTTAATACAGCCGCTGCTATCTATCAGGACATTCTCGATTGTGATGGCATGAATGGCGATATAGATATCCAGCTACGTCTGGCCGGATGCCATGAGCGTGCTGGCAAAATCAATGATGCCTGTTCGATGTATCAGGAAATCATCCGGAAATATGAAAATATGAACGATAATCAGGCTGCCACATCACTAAAAGAGCTGGTCAGTCAACTGCAACGTTCCGAGCGGCCGATGTTTGTACGCCCGACATACCGGATTTCAGAAGCGGCTCTCATCGATGAGCTTATCAGCATGGGGGAAATGATTCATCTCAAACCCAAGGAAATCCTGTGCAATGCAGGTGATCCGCCGCATACCCTGTGGTTACTGCGCAGGGGAAAATTGCGCTTTAAAATGAAAGGCTATGAAGATGAGCCGGACATTGCCTATACCGATGAGGGCGGTGTGATGCTGGTCGGTGAAATTGGTGTTTTCACGCAGCAACAACGCAGTGCTACGGTCTGGTCAGAACAACATGCGGATTTATCCGCCATTCCAATTTCAGCAATTCGCCAGCGTCAGAAAACTGACCTGAATTTTAACGCCGCCATGGAACGTCTGATACTTGAGCGTTGGGCTGAACCAATTATTACGCGACATGCTCTTTTTGATCGAATCAATGATATTTACCGGAAACAAATCGCCCGTTCTTTTGAACCGGTTGAATTCAAATCCGGACACTGCCTTGTCGATCTCGGTGGTATACATGATGCCTGTTATTTAGTGCAAACCGGATGCTTGTTTTTCCTCGACACCCGGCTGGAAGACACTGAAACAAAAGCCAAACTACTGGCCTATGCCTTGCCCGGCGACGTGATTCATTCTGGCGGGCTGCTGCGTGAATTTAACAGTCCTAATCGCATCATGGCTGGCACCAACGTTCGTTTATTGCGTCTGTCCCGCGTGGCGTTTGAACCCTTCACCCTGCAACGACCATGGCTGATTCAGGCGCTGATACGGCAATCCCGCCGCCCCTCGCATCAGCAAGTTTTGCGCCCCGATGATGATTACCTGTGGACAACCAATCGCCATATTCAATTACGCAAGGCAAGCAAAAAGAAGTAACGATCACTTTTTGACTCCAATCCGCCTGCGACTTTCGCTGGTTCTGCTGTTAAAGTTGCCGAACCAACACCCTGGAGGGCAGAACAATGTCTAATCAATCAAAAACCACTTGTTATTCTCCCGGCCTGGCTGGTATTCCCGTTACCAAATCAAAAATATCCTTCGTCGACGGGCAAGCCGGGCATCTTGAATACTGTGGTATTGATATTGAAAAATTAGCTGAGCATTCCTCATTTGAAGAAACAAGTTATTTACTGCTTTATGGCAAACTGCCAACGGCTCAGGAATTGAGTTCATTTGATCAGAAATTACGCCATCACCGCCGCATCAAATTCCGCATCCGTGATATCATGAAATGCTTTCCCGAATCAGCCCACCCGATGGATTCGCTGCAAACCACCATTGCTGCACTGGGTATGTTTTACCCCCTACCCGCCGGTCTGGGAAGCTCGCTCAACGACGTGCAGATCGAAGAAGTATGCCTGCGCTTAATCGCTAAAATGCCAACGCTGGTAGCAGCCCATGCGCGTATGCGTAAGGGTGATGACCCGATTCCACCGCGTGATGATTTATCTCATTCAGCAAACTTTTTATACATGCTCTCCGGTCTGGAACCCAGTGCCATCATGGAGCGGATCATGGATGTGGCGCTGATCGTACATGCTGAGCATACGGTCAATGCCAGCACATTCTCGACACTGGTCACGGCATCAACCATGGCTGATCCGTATACCTGCATCAGTGCTGCCATCGGATCATTGTCCGGCCCGCTGCATGGCGGCGCCAATGAAGATGTTCTGGTCATGCTTGATGAAATCGGAAGTGTTGAAAATGTTGAGTTGAATTTAAGTCAGCGTCTTGAGCGCAAAGAGAAAATTTCGGGGCTTGGGCATCGTATCTACAAAACCAAAGATCCGCGCGCCACGCTATTACAATCATTATACACACGTCTGACAGATGAACTGGGACAAGATCCCACCTACGAGATTGCCAGTCGTATTGAGCAACTTTCGCACAGCACACTGGGCGCTAAAGGCATTTGTCCGAATGTCGATTTCTATTCCGGCATTGTGTATCGCAAACTGGGCATCCCAACAGACTTATTTACGCCGATCTTCGCCATTGCCCGCGTTTCAGGCTGGCTGGCTCACTGGAAAGAACAACTCGATGATGTACGCATTTATCGTCCGAACCAGATTTATGAAGGGCTGCACAATCAGCCCTACGTACCGCTGGAAGAGCGGCAATAGCCAAAACTCAAACCCTGCATCACACTGACAGCCAGCAAGGCTCCGATTGTGTCGGCCAGCCAGTCTGCCACATCGCTGTCTCGCCCCGGCACAAATGACTGATGCCACTCGTCACTGATGCCGTAGAGACTGCAAACGCACACGCTTAAAATCATGTGTAATACTGCAGGGCACGAGCTATGCTGAAACATCCGCCAGGCGAATATACCCATCACAGCATATGCGCCGGCATGAATCAGCTTATCGGCATGCGGAAACATCGGTGGCAAGGGTAAGGCGGACTGACTGGACAGAAAAAAGATAAGTCCGCACCAGGCGATCAAAAAAAGTACATCCACAGCAACTGGTGCCGGAAATGTAAGCCTGCGACTGCGCGCAACGATATATGCTAACATGCTGAAACGGACTCCTCTTGCAACTTCTTCCAGCGACTTAAACCTGCCGCCGTCAGAATACACCAGACAGCAAACAGAGCTCCGGGTAGCGCTGATTCCGGCTCAAAGTGCTTCAGGGCAAGCACGACACCCAACCCCGCATTTTGCATGCCGATCTCTACCGCGAGGGTAATCTGATAACGCCTGTCGAAGTTACATAGTCCGGCGATAAACCATCCCGCCAAATATCCACCTGCATTGAGTGCCACAACAAGCGCAAATACTACCCACGGCGTTTCTGCGATGCGCTGCTGATTGTCGGCAACGGCGTAACTGCAAATAATGATGATGGCCAAAGCCGCCAGATCCGGCGCCAGATGCTCATAATGTTGCTGATATTGAGGAAAGCGATAGTGAATCAACATACCTGCGATCAGCGGCAAAACCACACTCAGCAGAATCGTTTGCATCATCGGCCAGAAGGGTATTTCCATAAACACACCCCCAAGCCATTCGACCAGAACGGGGGTCAACAGCGGTGAGAGGCTTGTCGCCAGCATGGTCATGGCAATCGAAAAAGCAACGGCTCCCCCCAGCAGATATGCAATCACATTCGATGCCATGGCACCCGGCGCGCATCCGACAATGATAAAGCCAAGCGCCACAGCCGATGAGGCTCCTTGCCAGACTGAGATCATTGCCGCCGCAAAGCCAAGCGCCGGCATCACCGTGAACTGAGTAACAACCCCGATCAGAATCGTTGCTGGTCTTGATAAGGCTGCTTTTGCCTCTTCCGGCTTCATCACCAGCCCCAGCGCAAACATGGTTGCCGCAAAGAACCAGAGAAAACAGTGCTTAAAAATAAGAAATGCCGGCGGATACAGATATGCCATGCACGCACATACCAGCGTTAATATAGCCAGATTTCGTAACTATTCAGCCCTCTGAGCAATCAAAGAGATTGCAGCGTTTGCATCGCCAGTAAAGATGGCGGTAAGCGCATCCGAGGCGGAGATTTTTCTTCTCTGGCATGTAAGCAGGTAACTGCGAATTCT
>Ga0210050_1000834_pt1 | contig 36888 bp, 35 predicted proteins | sample CryGey132114_all_FD_185463 | JGI IMG/M metagenome (GOLD analysis project Ga0210050, IMG submission 185463) | Groundwater microbial communities from aquifer - Crystal Geyser CG22_combo_CG10-13_8/21/14_all (SPAdes) (version 2) | ecosystem: Environmental > Aquatic > Deep subsurface > Groundwater ... | reverse complement strand
AACAATGGAATTGAAAACGAGGAAAGGGGTGAAATCCCCTGCTGTCCCGCAGCCGTGAAGGGAACGAAAACCCAATAGAAGTCACTGTTCCGATATATCGGGATGGGAAGACAGGTTAGTAGGTTGCCCTGAGCCGGAAGACCGTTCATTCCAAAACTTCGCGGAAAGGAGAAAACATGTTTAAAAAAATCTTTACAGTTGTTATTGCGGTTTTGTGGTATGGCTCTGCATTTGCAGCCCATCCATTAATAACAGATGACGCAGGCATACAGGGAAAAGGGAAATATCAGCTTGAGGTTAATGGAGAATATGGAAATGAGAAATATGGTGTTGACGGTGAAAAAAATACTACCAAGATGGCAACAACACTAACATACGGAGCATCAGAAAACATGGATATTATTCTTGGCATCCCGTACCAGTATATACGGACAAAGACCTCTGCTACAGACACAGAACCGGAGTCAACAAAAGCAGAGGACGGAAGCTCTGATATATCCATAGAGTCAAAGTGGAAATTTTTTGAAAAAGAAGGCTTAAGCCTTGCCTTAAAACCGGGGATTACTCTTCCCACAGGCGACAGAAAAAGGGGATTAGGCACAGGCAGGACAGCATACAGCCTCTTTTTTATTACAACAAAGGAGGCAGAGCCGTGGGCATTTCATTTCAACTTGGGATACAAGAGAAATGAAAACAGAAACAACGAGAGGATAGAGATATGGCACGTATCCCTTGCATCAGAGGTTGAGGTTGTTAAGAACCTCAAGGCAGTTGCGAATATAGGCACAGAAAGGAATCCTGACAAGGCATCAAACATAGACCCTGCATTTATTTTGGGCGGTTTGATTTATTCCATATCTAAGAACTTTGATATAGATTTTGGTATCAGGGGAGGCCTTAATAAACCAGAAACAGATTATGCAATCCTTGCAGGCATTGCATGGAGATTTTAGGAGGAATTATGAAAATTAAAAGTTTAAAGTTAAAAGTTTTTATTCTTTCACTATTCACTGCTTCTAATGCTCATGCCATGCACATCTCAGAAGGCATACTGCCTTTCAACTGGGCGGCGCTCTGGTTTGCTGTTGCCATACCATTTGTGGCATTCGGTTTGTATAGGCTGAAGAAACTCTCTTCGGTTGACCTCTCATTTAAGCCCCTCGTCGGGTTAATGGCTGCTGTTGTTTTCATTATCTCCTGTATGCCAATACCGGTGCCGACTGCAGGCACCTGCTCACATCCATGCGGGACAGGCATAGCAGGCATACTCCTGGGACCTGCTATCAGCATACTGATTACAGCAGTTGCTCTGTTGATTCAGGCTCTTTTCCTTGCCCACGGCGGATTAACCACATGGGGAGCCAATATTATTTCCATGGGAGTTATGGGTTCATTTGCAGGTTATCTTACTTTCAGAGGATTGAGAGCGTTAAAGGCTAATCTTTGGATTGCAGGCTTCATGGCAGGTCTCTTTGCAGACTGGGCAACATATTTGGCAACATCTGCTGAACTTGCCTCAGGTATAAAAGGAGATTCGCCGTTCATGCCGCTTTTCTGGAAGATACTTATCGCATTTATCCCGACACAACTTCCATTGGGAATCCTTGAAGGCGCAATGACAGCAGGCATGGTTGTTCTGCTTTATAAGAAAAGACCTGACCTTCTGGTAAAGATGCAGGTAATCAAGGCAGCGGAGGTGACGGTATGATAAAAGAAATTGCAAAGAAGATAACCCCTCCTCTCTCCTCCCCTTACCTAAGGGGAGGATGGGTGGGGTTAATCAGCATAGTCGTACTGCTTTTCTTTATTTCCGTTGCCTTGGCGGAAAAGTCTGAGAAATGGCCGGGTGTTGACGAGTCGGTTGTAGAAAAATACGCAAAAGAACATGGCAGAGAGGCAAGAGAGCCGTTTATCAACACGGACCAGGGCGACTTGCTTCTCTTTGTCTTCCTGCTTGCAGGCTCGGTTGGCGGTTTTGCAGCAGGATACTACTGGAAGGAGTTAATGGAAAACAAGGAACGGCAGCGGACAAATGGAAAGGATAGAGAAGGGGACTGTCCCAGATTTACGGATGCCGGCAGGCATCGTAGAATCGGGACTGTCCCAGACACCACGAAACATGGAAATCTTTAGCGAATACTTTAAAAAAGAACATCTACTTTCAAAAGTTGATGCAAGGCTAAAACTTATTATCGCCCTCACTCTTCTGGGAATGATTTTAAGCTATAAGGGATTTGCCCTTCCTCTGCTTGTGACAGCGCTTTGTTTATTGCTCTGTTTAAAGATGCGGATACCCTTAAAGGTTTTTGCCCTCAGGTTTTCACAGCCATTATTCATTATATCGGTGCTTCTTATTTTAAAAGTCTTATTCTCAGGAAAAGACATCCTGTTTTTCATCAACATATTCGGCGTCAACATTGTTGGACATAAAGACGGGTTACGGGAAGGACTTATGATAGGAAGCAGAATAATAGGCGCAGTATCAATAGTTGCAGTAATGGGATTTTCCACGCCCTTTACAGAGATTATGGCAGCCCTTTCATGGATGAGGGTTCCAAAGGGCTTCATAGAGATACTCATGTTTGCATACCGGTATATCTTTGTCCTTCTGGAAGATGCGATGGTAATTTACAATGCACAAAAAAATCGTCTCGGTTATTCGGGCATCAAAAAAGGGTTAAACTCTTTCGGAACACTTACCGGCTCTCTTACTATTAAGGCATTTGAACACAGTCAGAACATAACAACGGCAATGATTCAGCGAGGATACGACGGAAATATGCCGATGCTGAAACATAAGCCTTTCAGTATCGCAGAAATTACGGTCTCAATATTAATCGTAGCCGCAATGGGAGTTGTATGGAAAATATAAAAAGCGGTCAGCTGTCAGCGGTCAGCAGTCAGGTCAGATTAGGGGTCAAGATAAATTCGTTCAGGTATCCTGACGGGACACAGGCCTTGTCTGATATAAACATGGCGGTAAACAGGGGTGAATTCATAGGTATCCTTGGCTCAAACGGTTCAGGGAAAACAACTCTCCTTAAAATAATAGATGGCTTAATGAAAGATTTTGAAGGCAGCGTTTATCTTGACAGGGCTGACATAAAAAAGCTTTCTCCAAAGGAGATTTACAAAAAGGTCGGACTCATTTTTCAAAATCCTGACGACCAGCTTTTTGCTGCAACAGTTCTTGAAGATGTTGCCTTCGGCCCGATAAACATGGGCTTCAAGGAAGATGAGGTCATCACCCGTATAAACAACGCTCTTAGAGATGTTGAAATGGAAGAATATGCAAGGAAGTCCATCCACAATCTGAGTTTTGGACAGAAGAAAAGAATTTGCATCGCAGGCCTTCTGGCAATGGGGCATGAGATACTGCTTCTGGATGAACCTACTGCGGGATTGGACCCGATGGGCGAATATAAAATGATGACTCTCCTGACAAAACTCAACAAAGAAAAAGGCGTGACTATTATTATGGCCACACACAGCGTGGACCTTGTGCCTCTGTTTCTTGACAGGCTTTATATACTGAGCAAGGGCTGCATAGTCAGGGAAGGTATTCCAGAGGAAGTGTTTACAGCGCCGGATGAGATGGCAAGTGTAAAGCTGAGGCTTCCCCAGATTGCGGAATTAATATACAAACTAAGACATGAAGACAATATGCCATTTGGAAAAATCCCTCTCACCATCGGTGAGGCGAGAAGAGAGATAATAAAAACAATGCAAAATGTAAAATTAAAAATTTAGCGGGAGGGGACTGTCCCCGTGGAACAAAAGAAAGGAGGTGATGGATTTTGAAGACGGCTAAAAAGAAGGCAAAGGCCAGCGTCATATCGTACCATCTCAAATGCACAAAGACAGCTAACGGCTTGACCCACTTTGTGATGTATGGAGATGTTCCGAACAAGAAAATGCCGTTATAGCAACAAGTAGAACGAAGGGGACAGTCCCGGATTTACGGGCGCAGCCCCCGTATTTGACGGGGAATCGGGACTGTCCCCGATACAATTGAAAAGGAGATAAATATGAAGGAAAATCAAAGAGGTCTTTCTTTTTCTGATATTAACACTGACTGGAAGCTGGTCCTTGACGCCGACAACGTATTCTGGGGGCTTGCGCCAAAAAATGATAATGGCGGCTTCCTGCTGCCGGAAGACCTGATAACGCTCTACAAAAATAAAAGGGCTCATCTTGATAAAGAGCTTCACGATTTCAGATTCAATACGGATTTAAACTGCGTATACATAGACCCTACTGATAGATGCAACGCTAACTGCACATACTGTTACATCCCTGCCAAAATAAGAAAACAGGGCACGCAGATGACCGGGAAGGAACTCAACACTGCATTGGAAAAAATTGCGGTTCATTTCAAAAATTCGTCAAAAAAACCTGTGATAGTATTCCACGCTGCTGAACCGCTGTTGGTGAAAGACATACTGTTTGACGCCATAAAAAAATTCAGCGGCAAATTTGTTTTCGGCATTCAGACAAATACCCTCCTTCTCGAAAAAAGAGATGCGGAGTTTATGAAAAAACACAGGGTAGGCGTAGGCATATCGCTTGATGCGCCCGATGCTCATACAAACAATCTCTCAAGGGTAACGGCAAAAGGCGGCGGGAATTTTGAGAAAGCTGTTCAGGCCTTAGACTGGTTTAAAGGGTATGAAGGGTTGAATGTAATATCAACAGTCACAAAATTCAATGTCAAAAAGCTTTCAGAGCATGTAAAATTTCTCCATAAGAAAGGAGCGCCGTGCATACTTTTAAACCCTGTCCGGGTAACACAGAAACAGGCATTGAAACAGAAGCCGGATGAAAAAGAGTTTGCAAAAGAATTAATAAAGGCCGTTGAGACAGCGATAGAACTGACAAAAAAATCCGGCAGGCAGATCGTTGTGGGCAACTTTGCAAATGTTATCCTGGCAATAATATCGCCTGCCGCCAGACGCATGATGTGTGACATCTCCCCCTGCGGCGGAGGCAGGACCTTTCTTACAATCACTGCAAACGGCGATATGGTTCCTTGCGGCGAATTTATCAGCTTCAAGGAATTTTCAGGAGGAAATATCTTCAAGACATCAATTGAAAAGGCGATGAACTCAAAACCATTTAAAACAATCAGGGCCAGGACTGTGGAGAAGATTGATGAATGCAGCGCCTGCGACTTCAGGCATATATGCGGCTCGCCGTGTCCAGCGGAGATGTATGCAAGAGGCAATATCTACAGAAAGGCTGAGTTTTGCGAGTTTTACAAAGAGATGATAAGATATGCCTTTAAATTGATAGCTGAAGATAAGGTCCCATACCTTCTCAGAGAAGGCTCTATGCAGCAGATGCAGTATGAGTACCAATATGCGTAAAGGATATATACAAGTCTACACAGGTAATGGCAAAGGCAAAACAACAGCATCCCTGGGCCTTGCCTTGAGGGCGGCAGGCGCAGGGCTTAAGGTTTTTATTGCGCAGTTCATAAAAAGCAGGGAGTGCAGCGAACATAAAGCTCTCGAAAGACTGAAAGATTTAATAACTATAAAGCAATATGGGAAAGGCTTTATTCTTAAAAGGGCTCCTGATGAGAGTGATGTAAAAGCAGCGCAGGACGGCTTTGAAGAAGTAAGAAATATCGTTAGTTCCGGCAAATATGATGTGGTAGTTCTTGACGAAATAAATGTAGCTGTAAAATACAATCTCGTTTCTACAAAAGACCTGTTGAAGATTATGGATGCGAAGGCAAAAGGCACAGAGCTTATAATCACAGGCAGATATGCTCACAAAAAAGTTATACAAAAAGCTGACCTTGTCACTGAAATGAAAGAGGTGAAGCATTACAAAAGTAAAGGGGTCAAGGCAAGACGTGGCATCGAAAAATAAAAAACTGCGCTCAGGATATACAACAGGAGCGTGCGCTGCAGCCGCTGCAAAGGCAGCGACAATGATACTGCTAAGCGGTAAATCGGTGAATCGGTTAATAGGTAAGTCGCAAAATAAACAATCTCCCCCCATTCACCCATTTACCCATTCACCGATTTACCGTGAGATTGAAATTCCCTTCCCAGACGGCAGCCGACATAAATTCAAGATTCAAGATTCAAGATTCAAAGATGGGATTGCAGCCGCTTCAACAATTAAAGACGCCGGTGATGACCCTGATGTAACAAATGGAGCGGAGATAAGGGCGGAAGCGAGAATAATTAATAATATGGTCAGGCAAAGCAACGGAGAAACGGAGATTTTTGCCCATTCACCCATTCACCCATTCACCTATTCACCAGTTATTATAAGGGGCGGCAAGGGCGTCGGCAAGGTAACGAAGCCCGGTCTTCAGGTGCCTGTTGGCGAGTCGGCTATAAATCCGGTGCCAAGAAAGATGATAAAAGAAGCGGTAATGGAAGTAATATCAGAATTTGGTGAATCGGAAGGAGGGGACTGTCCCAGATTTACGGGCGCAGCCGTAGAATCGGGACTGTCCCAGACAGCGGGAATTGAGATAACCATTTCAGTCCCTGACGGCGAAGAACTTGCAAAGAAGACGCTGAACTCACGTCTTGGCATAATCAACGGAATTTCCATACTCGGGACAACAGGTATTGTGAAGCCAATTTCCGCAGAGGCCTGGACCGCCACTATCACATCATCAATGGATGTTGCTAAGGCAATGGGACGCAGTGATATAGTATTGTCTGCCGGAAGGGCCTCAGAAAAAGCTCACATTAATAAATTTAAATTCCCAGAGGAGTCTTATGTAATGATGGGTGATTATCTTGAGTTTGCCTTGTTTGAAGCAAAAAAACATGGGTTCAAAAAAATCCATCTCTGCGCCCAATGGGCCAAGATGCTGAAGATTGCAATGGCAACGCCTCAGACTCATGTAAGACATGGGGCTATTGATTTGAAAAAGGCAGTGGAGTTTTTGAAGGGATTAGGGGCTGGGGATTGGGAATTGGTACAAGATTTCAATACGGCAATGGAAATTTTTGAGTTCATTAGCGCATCACGCATTACGCATCACGCATCACTTTTTTTGAAGGTTTGTGCTGCCGCTAAAAAATATGCCGAAGGCATTGCAAAAGAAATACCTGTTGACGTTTATCTTGTATCGTATGAAGGAGAGATAATTGCAGACAGTGAATAAACTCTACGTCATAGGCATTGGCTATAAAGCTTTAGACAATAGGGCAAGGGAAATTGTTCTGGCTTCTGAAATCATCCTTGCATCCAACAGGCTCTCGGAGGTCTTTAGGGGATACGAAGAATATGAGGCAGTCAAGGACAAAGTAAAAGTAATTAATAATGTGGATGAGACAATCGCATTTATCAGAGCATACGTTCAAGACACCCCTCCTAATCCCCCCCTTGGTAAGGGGGGGCATGGGGGGGTAGTCCTTCTCGCCTCCGGCGACCCGGCGTTTTTTGGAATCGGCAGAAGGGCGGTCAGGGAATTCGGAAAAGATATGGTTGAGATAATACCGGACCTGTCATGCATTCAAATTGCATTTTCAAGGATAAAAGAATCATGGGATGACGCATTTTTAATGAGCCTTCACGGAGGTCCTGACCCTAAAAAAAGAAGAAGGCTTCCGTTTGAGTTGGAAGATATTCCTTATTTGTTACAAAAACATAACAAAATCCTAATCCTCACTGACAAAGAAAATAACCCTGTAGAGATTGCAAAAGAGTTTTTAAAGCTATCAGCTACAACAATGTATGTTTGTGAGAAACTCGGCTACCCGGACGAAAGAATCATTGAAGGAACACCTGAAGAAATCGCCGAAATGACTTTTTCAGAGCCGAATGTAGTAATACTTGTCAGAGCAACAGAGCAACGAGGGGACTGTCCCAGATTTACGGGCGCAGCCGTAGAATCGGGACTGTCCCAGACACCGGCAGTTCCATTCGGATTAACCGAAAATGAAATCACTCATTCAAGGGGACTTATTACTAAAGATGAAGTGAGGGCAGTAACCATTCACAAGTTGAGACTTCCTCAAAGAGGCGTGCTGTGGGACATAGGCGCAGGCTCAGGTTCGGTATCTGTGGAAACAGCAAGGCTGTATCCTGAAATAAAGGTTCTTGCCGTTGAAAAAGATGAGGAGCAGATTAAAAACATAAAAGAGAATCGGATTAAATTTGACGCATTAAACATTGAAATAATAAAAGGACGGGCGCCTGATGTTTTGATAAATCTTCCGGCCCCTCACAGGGTTTTTATTGGCGGCAGCGGGGGGAAACTCAAGGAGATAATAGATTTAATCGCCAAGATGCAAACTGCAATTATTGTAATAAACGCCGCAACAGTTGAGACTTTGAACATTGCTGTCGCTGAACTTCAAAGAAACGGTTTTCTGGTTGATGTCTCACAGGTCTCTGTTTCCCGCATGAAAAAGATTGGAGAGGGCAACTGTTTTTCAGCGCTTAATCCTATTTTTGTGATAAAGGGAGAAAAAAGTTAAAATATTATCAGGTCGTTAAAATTGAGGAGGCGCATATGTTAGAGGTCATCAGGCAAAGACGAAGCATAAGAAAGTATATTCGGAAGGACATAGAAAAGGAAAGGCTTAATGAAATTCTGAAAGCAGCTATGTTTTCTCCGACAGCAAGAGGATTAAGGCCGTGGGAGTTTATATTAGTCACAAATAATGAGGCCAAGCAGCAGCTATCAACAGCAACGCCGTATGCCGGTTTCGCTAAAGAAGCCCCTGTTGTCATTGTAATCTGCTATGACACGACAAAAGGGAACCGTTTTAAAGAGGACTGTTCTATCTGCGCTGAGAACATTTACCTTGAAGCCGCAAATCAGGGACTCGGCGCCTGCTTTATACAGATAGCTGAAGGGACAGAAGGCAGTGTCGGAGAGCCGGAGGCATTTGTCAAAAATCTACTTTCCATTCCTGAGCAATACCGTGTGCAATGCCTCATGCCGATAGGTTATCCGGAAAAACAGCCTGAGCCGCATAAAGACAAAGAGTTTGATGAAGGCAAGATACATGATGAAAAATTTTAAGCGCATATAATTATGCGGATTAGAATAGGACACCTCTCTACTTTTTATCACACCGCCATACTCTTAATGGCAAGCACAGAAACAAATAAAAGGCTCGGCGCAGAGATAGAATGGAGGCTCTTCGGCACAGGCCCTGCAATTGTAAATGCCTTTGAAAGGGGTGAGATTGACCTCGCATATGTCGGCATTCCCCCTGCGATTATAGGTATAAGCAGAGGCGTAAATATCATATGCGTTGCAGGAGGGCATATTGAAGGCACGGTAATTTCAGGCAAAAAAGAACTGAAGGGCTTTCCGGAGGAAGTCGGCCTTAAAAACATTATCGGACAGATTAAAGGGGAAAATATTGGCGTTCCCGGAAATGGCTCTATCCATGATATAATCCTTCAAGACTGCATTGAAAGGTTTAATCTAAAAAATGATATAAAAGTCATAAACTTCCAGTGGGCTGATATGGTTCTTGAGGCGATGGCAAAGGGAGAAATATCTATTGCATTCGGAACCCCTGCGCTGGCCTCAGCAATAAAACGCTATGCTGATGGGAAGATACTTTATCCGCCTTCAATGCTCTGGCCTAATAATCCAAGTTATGGGATTCTTGCGGATAAGAAATTTCTGGAAGAAAAAAAGGCTGCAGTTGAGCAATTTCTGATTCTCCACGAAGAGGCGACAGCTTTTATGAGAAATAAACCTGAAGAGGCATTAAAGGCAATCGCTGATTATATAGGCTTTATAGACAAAGAACTTGTCCTTGATACTCTTAAGATATCTCCCAAATACTGCGCGAAAATCACCGAAGGCTATATATCTTCGACAATGGAATTCGTGAAAGCGCTTAAGCGCCTCGGTTACATAAGCCGGGGAATTTCAAAGGATGAGATATTTGATTTATCCCTTATAGAAAAGCTTCATACTGAAAAAGAGCATTATAGTGATGGAATCTCGGCTTAACAGTTCTGTGTTATAGTTATTAAGAGGTGAACTGACATGCCAAGGAAAAAGAAGCATTTGCCCATACCGCCTAAAACGCCTTTTGGAAGAAACAGGCTCTATGATGAAGCGCAGAAGGATATTCCCCTTACTGCTGACAGGATGGCTGAGGCAATGGCAACAGGAAGAATAGAAGATTTTTTCCGGAGTGAACTTCCTCAAGGTGAACATGCGAAAAAACTGGCTTCCATGATGATGGGAATGACGGGGATGACGCCGCCTGAGGGCTTTATGGAAAAAACTGAAAGGGAAGAGGGAACTCCTTCTCCTCAGATGCCGGCTGAAGAGGTCACCAACGCTGTCCATGCAGGAGATGTGAAGGCACTTATGGGACTCCTTGAAAGAGAGCATAAAAAGAGAATGCCGGAGGCTGAGATGGAGAAGAAAGAGGAAGAAAAAGCCCCCGCCCTCTCTGCCCCTGAAAAAGAAGTCCTTGACTCGCTCATGAGGATCGCATCAGAAAATAATGCCTCAATTGACTGGCTGATGCTTAGGGCGCTTAAACTTTATATCAAAGAGTATGAGAAGACAGGAAGGCTTTAGGTTTTTATAAACCGCATCACCTGTTTTTTATTCTCCAGATGATGCAGCGAGATATTTGGCACAGCCCTGTTTCCTGTGATAGCGAGGGCGTGAATAAATCTGAGTCCTTTGCCTGTATCTTTCATCGCATCAACCAATTCTTTTTTTGTAGACGCCTTCGCAGTATCCTTAATCCCGAATCCCCTTGCCACTATCTCAAGGTCAACGCATGTTCCCGTAAGAGTCGGCTGGTTTCCTGTTGAGCCGTATGCGCTGTTATCTATTGCAAGGATAGTGAGATTGCCGGGAAAAAGACAGGCCGCTGTTGCAAGTGTGCCCGGATTCATCAAGAGACTTCCGTCTCCGTCTATAACAACCACTTTCTTATCAGTTGAAAGGCTTATTCCCAACCCTATTGAAGCTGCCATGCCCATGCTGCCAAGCATATAGAAATTTGAAGGCTGATGTTTTATGTGAAACATCTCCTTTGCAGGAAAACCAAGATTGCAGACAACAACTTTGTTATCAAGATAAGGGGCAACTATTTCAAGTATTTCATAACGGGTGAACTTTGGAGTTGATGCATGATGCACGATGCACGACCCCCCTTTAATTCCCCCCTTATTAAGGGGGGACAGAGGGGGGTGTATCCTGTGTCTTGCATCTTGCATCAGGGATCCTGACCTCTCCCATATCTCCGGGCTCAAAAGAAATACATGAATTTTATTTTTCTTATAAACATCCCTGAGCTTTTTTTCTATGACTTTGAAATCATCTCTTTTGCTTATAACTGAATGAGATATCCCCGCCCCTTTTAAAATCTTCGGCATCCCCCGTCCCATCGGAACCTGCGCCGCTATCTTTTCATTATAAATTCCGCGCTGGCTTATGAATATCGCAAGTGGAAGTTCATAGAAGCCGGTGAGTGACAATATAGAATCTGAATAATCACCATCTCCCACCGCAAGGGTTGGAACAGGCAAAGAACTGTCAAGATACCACATCTCCGTAAGACACATTGTTGGAACAACTATCACAACAGGAAAATCTGAGACAAGAGAAAGATGGGCAAACGCCCTCGCGGTATTTCCCGCCGATGCAACAATGAGTCCTTCAAGATTATTCTCCCTGGCATTCTGCAAAACAACAGCAGCCTCAAACTCCTTGAATGTGCATGTCTGAAGCATAGCGCCTTTTCCAGGCCAGAACCCATTAAAGGCTATGTAAAGGTTTTCAAGCCCGAGGTTTTTTGAAAGGCGTTCTGATTTATAGACAACAGCGCCAAACTGCTCAAAATCCGCCCGATGCGCCGGAAGCCAGTTAAACCTCCATATCCCCTTTTTATTATTGTCCTCTTTAAACTGCGATTCTTTGTATTCGGTGATTAGAAGAGCGTTCTTGCAGTGCTCGCAAAAAGCGCAATAAACCTCTCTCAGTTCCTTCCCGCAGTTCCTGCACTTGATACTAAAATGGCTCATGTCATTTCCCCTCAATCAACCCTGAAACAAGTTCCATTATATCTACAATCCTAATCTTCTTATCATATCCTTCCATTGCCTCATTAACTTTTGCATAACATGCAGGGCAGCTCAGAATCAATCTTTCGGCTTTCTTGGCAACAGCCTCGTCAATTGTCAATCTTCCTATCGCAACGGCATTTTCATGATAGACCTTTCGCGCAGCGCCTCCTGCCCCGCAGCATCTGGAGTTAGCCCTGTTTCTGTCAAACTCCAGAAGTTTAACGCCTGAAATGCTTTCAAGAACCATCCGGGGCTCTTCTGTTATTCCTACGCCCCTGCTGAGATAACACGGGTCATGATAAATAAGCCTTTCCTTTAACTTCTTTTTAATGACAAGCCTTCCATTATTTATTGCATCTGCAACGAATTGCGTAATATGCCGTATCCTGAAAGGAAGCTCCCTGCCGTAGAAAACCGGCCAGTCCCGTGTCATCATATTCACACAGCACGGACATGAGCACAATAGGGTCTTAACCCCTCTGTCTGAATATGCATCCACAAGCCTTTTAACCAAATCCTCAAGCATATCGTGCTGGCCTGTTATAAAAAGAGGGAAACCGCAGCACACCTCCTCTTCGGGAGGAAGCATGGTGAATTCCACTCCTATCGCATTTAATACAATCACATCGCCCTTTACCATAGGCTGCGCCTCATACGCTCCTGTACATCCCGCATAATAAGCAATCTCTGATTTCTCTGAAACCCTGACATTCTCAGGAAACCAGGGTTTGAATCTCTCTTCTGCCGGTTTCTTATAAGGATTTCCTGTATTCTTCACTGCATCAGGCGTCTCTGCCTGTGCGCCTATGGGACCGAGACCACGCCTAACCATCTCCTTGCGTAAAAAGGGCCAGAGCCTCTGCGTAAATATTCCTACTGTGCAGGCCTGCCCGCATGCCCCGCATGTAGTGCATTCATAAACTGCCTTAACAAAATCCTGCAGGAGCTTGTCATCAATCCGGCTTCCGAAAAGCCTTGCCTTTAGGCCTTCAGCAGCCCTTATGAATTCCCTGAACATGCGTATCTTTTCAGGTGGAGAAATGGCTTTGTTGCCTGTAACCTCCTGCACAGGGCAGTATTTAAGACATTCGCCGCATTGCGTACAGGCGTCAAGTTCCGCAAGCTGCTTGGGTGATAAGCATTCTATAAATGAGTCCCTATCTTTCATACATAAGCCCCTTTAGCTCTTCATCATGTTTATGCGCTTCCAATATGGTATATGGAGCGGAAAATACATGGGTAGGCAGGAATATCAGGAAGATTAAACTCATTATGAGATGGAAGGAAAATAGTATGCTTGACGGCGCTTGATACATCCTGAAAGAAAATACTCCCATCATAAAGGTCTTTACGTTAACTATATCTGCCTGTATAAAATTTTTCATGAGAAAACCCGATACGGCAATCAAAAGAAGAAGGGTTAAAAGGAAAAAATTATAGCTGGACAGGTATTTCTTTTTTTCAATAAAAAGTTTAAACGCCATTATATATACCAGCGCCAAAAGAAAGATATAACCCGCGCCTATACCCGCTTTCTGGAAATCCACTAACCACTGCGGAACAGGCTCTATAAAATACCGGAGATGCCTGACCATAACCATTAAGAAGGTGATATGAAACAGCCACTCTCCAAGCCATAAGCATTCATTGGCCCTGAAGAGCCTTGCAAGAAACATAATATCAAAAATGCCATTTGTAATTATCTTTGCAGAGGCCTTTGCAGGCGGTTTATTCCCTGCATTAGCAAGCTCTGAAGCCTTCAATAAAAATAAAATGCGCCACAGCAGCCTCAGGAATAAAGCTGCATAGGATGTATATACAAGCAGCGCCAGTATCAATCCATAATAATTCAATTAAACACCCTTTCAATGTTCCTTGTCCTTAATAAAAGACATCTTAACATCCTTTGGCAAACATAGGCCCGCCTCCACTTCAAGCGCCTTTAAAATCCCTGAAGGCACAGGACATGCCGCATGCTTCAGATGCCGCTCTGCGGCTTTGTAAACAGGATTGTTTAAAAAACCTGTAAAGACAGCCATCATCTCAAGGCTTGAAATATCTTCAGCCATCTTTTTCACCATCTCGCATTCCGTATCAAGAGATATGTGAATTTCTTTTCCTTCCCTTTTTTCCGCAGTAACTGTAACCGAAAAACCGCATATCCCCGAATTTACAATAACCCTTGTCACCCCTTTATCTCCACTTTGCTGCCTGACTTCTCAAGCATTGTCTTCAGATTCGGGAAAAGGTCTTTCATGTGGGGGATATGCATTGCCTGCATGAACTCTCTCTCAAATGCCGGGTCCGTTGCAATCTCAAGGAACTCAACCCATCTGGCTTTTTCATCTGCCTCTGTCCTCTTTGATTTGTTTATCAGAGCCATGCGGGCTCCATCTCCAGCGGCATTTCCGACAGCGTATACTTTATCAATAGGACAATCAGGAAACATCCCGAGCGTAAGGGACGCCTCCTTATCTATGTGGCTGCCGAAGGCGCCTGCAAGCACAACCCTGTCAAGTTTCGTAATGCCAAGTTTCTTCATCATCAGTTTGGCGCCTGTGTAAAGAGCGCCCTTTGCAAGCTGCAGCGCCCTGACGTCTGCCTGTGTGACAGTTATATCAGTCCCGATTGACGTCTCATCAGCCCAGGCAAGCACATATTCCGGTTTTCCGTCAACGCCTTTTCTCACTCTACGTGTGCCTAAATCCATCACAAACCTTCCCGACTTGTCTATAATCCCCGCCTTAAACAGCTCTGCAACTATACCTATAATGCCTGAACCGCAGAGGCCTTTTGCATTTACCTTCTCCATGTGAGTATGCCAGTCAGCCTTGCCGATTACCTTGTATCTCGGCTCTTTTGTAACAGGGTCTATCAGAACTGTTTCAATAGCGCCCGGAGCCGCCCTCATGCCGAACTTAATCTGAGCGCCCTCAAACGCAGGGCCTGTAGCGCACGAGGTGGAGCATACTTTATTTCTATTGCCCATAAGCAGTTCCCCGTTCGTTCCTATATCAATAATCAAAACCATCTCGTCTTGCTTGTAAGGTTCTTCCGCTATTAAAACACCTACATTATCTGCTCCGACAAAACCGGCCTCTATGGGCAGCACATGAATATATGCGGCCGGATTTATTTTTATGCTCAGGTCCCTCGCCTTTATATCCAATGACTTCTGCACAGCAGGGATGAACGGCGAGCGGCCGATATACTCTGGATTAAGCCCGAGGAATATATGGTGCATTGCTGTATTAAAAACAATCGTCATATCGTCTATCACAAAGCCCCCCTCCCTTGCCCTCCCCCTCGAGGGGGAGGGATGGGTGGGGGGGCCGTCTTTTATAATCTCCGAAACTACACGCTCAATGATGTCATTAAGCCCTGAAATAATGGCTTTCTGCATTATTTCAAGTCCATCCGGATTTGACATTGCATAGGTTATCCTTGACATCACGTCCTCACCGTAAGGCACCTGCGGGTTCATGATGGACTCAGTATTCACAACATTCCCGGTGCCGAGGTCTGTCAGGTAACCAACGCAGGTCGTGGTCCCGATGTCCACAGCAAGGCCATAGCTCATCTCCACAAACCCCGGCTCCACTTTGATTATTTCTTGGTCCATCCATACGGTAACCGTTGCTTTCCACCCTCCCGCACGGAGAATGTTCTGCAGGTCGCGAAGGACTATAAAGTCACACGAGAGGCCGGTCAGGCCGTAATCGTCCTGCAGGAATTGAAGCACCCGCTCATAATCACCAACAGTCATATCATGAAGTGTCGGAGGCGTCAGCTCAACATTGTATTTCTTAACAGCCGGGTCCAGTTTGATGGAGAGTTCCTTGGCGGCCTTGCGAACTACCTGCTTGCCGGCGCGTGACCGTTCAGGCACAAATATTTTTATGTCGCCGTGAATCTCAGCCGTGCAGGCTAATCTAATGCCGGGGCCGTCTTCAGGCTTGATGTGTTTCTTCTCGGCCTCAGTGATGGGCGAAAGATGTTTCATCCCTGATTCAATATTATCCTTCTCAAAATAACCTTCTTCTATCCTCACCTTGCATTTACCGCATACCTTCTTGCTTCCGCAGAGACCCTCAATGTCAACACCCAACGCCTGCGCCGCTTCAAGGAGTGTCTTCCCCTCTTCAATCTCACCCCTTCTGCCTGCAGGTTGAAAAATAACCCTATGCTTCTTCATCCAACTTCCTCCAATATAATCACAAATTTCATATTATATGATTTGTACAACTTGAGCGCCTTTAAAATTTTTTCTCCCATAGGGGCATATGTTTATGCACATGCCGCAGTTTGGCTTGCCCTTTAGTTTTACGCTCTTTTTTTTGTGTGAAGCGCAGTTGTCTTTATTTACAAGTTCAACATACGGCTCATATCTGGACCACTCCCTGCCGGTAATCGCATTAGACGGGCAAAAATCCACGCAGAGGGAACAGCCGCCGCACATGCTGAATTCTATCGGGGCTCCGGCGCTCAAGGGCGCATTTGTAAGCACGGTTACAAGCGAAAGTCTCGGCCCATATTCAGGGCTTATAAGAAGGCCGTTCTTTCCGACCCATCCAATGCCCGCTGAGGTTGCAGCCATCTTATGGTCAAAGACATGGTAGAGTTTCGCTATAAATTTATCCTTTATCCTGTCTGAGTCCGGAGGGATGCATAGATATCTATACCCTTTGCTTTTTAAAAACCGAGCTGCTTTTTTATAAAGCATAACCAGGAGGCTGACCGTATTCTCATTAAGTTTCCGGTCAACTCCTATTGATACAGCCCTTGTAAGTCCTGCTATATCCCTGCTTGCATTTTCTTTTATTTCAGTAAAACCGACAATTGCGGCGCCATTGTTTAACAGTTCTCTTTCAATCTCATCATCTATCAATTTTCCCAGCCTCTGCCTCTTCTTTGAGTTTTTTCAGCGAACTTATCATATTGATTGCATCTTTAAGCGCATTAGTTGCGTCCTTTGCGTAACCATCCGCCCCCCATTTCTCAGCAATATCCTGTGAGACAGGAGCCCCGCCTATCATTATTTTTACCTTTGGATTCTTTTTTCTTAAATCGTCAATGACCTTTTTCATGCCTGTCATTGTAGTAGTCATCATGGCTGAAAGACAGACCAGGTCAGAGTCTGTCTTCATCTGCTCCTCAACAAATTTATCCAGAGGCACATCCCTTCCCAGGTCATAGACCTTAAACCCTGCAACATCAAACATCATTTTCACTATGTTCTTTCCTATATCATGGACATCGCCCTCAACAGTTCCTATAACAACCGAGCCCTTTACTCCAAGGTCCAGCTGCTTCACATGGGGTTTTAAAATATCAAGCCCTGCATAAAGGGCGTCGGCGCACATGAGGAGCTCAGGGACAAAATATTCCTGCGACTCAAAAAGCCTGCCGACCTCTTGCATCCCGCTTACAAGTCCGTTAAAAATTGCATCGTTGGCTTCCATGCCTACATCAAGCGCTTCCTGTGCGGCCTCTTTTGCCGTATCCTCGTCATACTGGATAACCGCATTTTTCAGCCTCTCAAGAAGTTCCTTTTTTTTCTCTTCGGTTAACATAAAGTTACCTCCTGTAATTTTTAACTGCTTCCATCATTGCTTTAAAATTTTCCGCCGGTACGGTAGGCCATATATCACAGCCCGGCCATACTGCGCTTACTCCATCATCAATACATTTCTTCATAGCCTCTTTTACAGCCTCGGGGGCGCCTGTGACAAGGACATTGTAAGGGTCAAAATTGCCGAAAAGCAGAGCGTCTTTCCCGAGTTTCTTACGGCTTTCCTGAACATCATTTTTCTGGTCAACGCTTATGGCCCTTGCGCCTGTTTCCAACATGGAAGTAACTATGTCGTTTGTCTTTCCGCATGTATGGATTACGGCGGGAACCTTTAATTTCCCTACTATCTTTTTCAGATACGGGAATATGAGGCTCTTGAACACTCTCGGGCTTAATACATCTGATGTGGCTCCCATTTCCCTTATAGTTATATAGTCAACGCCTGCCTTCTCGTACTCTCCTGCAGCCATGATAATTGCCTCAGACAGCAAATCAAGCAGCTTTCCAACCTTGTCCGGTTTTTTAAAAGACAATTTAAGAAGGTCATTAAGCTCCATAATCTGTCCTGCCAGAGTAAAGGGACCTAACACGTAAGACCCGACAGCCACCTCATTGCCGATATCCTTTTTCATTAACCCTATAGCCTCGCAGACCAGAGGGATTCTTCCCTTATTTATAAAATTATCCGGGATTGCAATGTCCATCTCGTTTTCATTATGGATAACTTTTTCTTTTATTGTAGGATAGAGAAGGTCTTCTGAATGCGCATAAACATTTATCCGGCATCCAAGCGCTTCGGCTTCCACGCAAAGGTCAAAGGGAAGCACCCCGCACTCATAACCGAACAGCTTATAACTTGTGGCTGCGGAGTCCGCCATCTTCTTTGCATCAAGATGCACTGACGCAAATTTGTAACCAAGAGCCTTTAGCCCTTCTGTACTAACATTTCCCATACCGCTGAAACACGGTGTTCTGTCCACTTCTCCGCCTGAAAATAGTTTTAATACCCTTTCCCTTGATGTTATATCACTCACTTATTCGTTCTCCTTTCAATGCTATCCTGATATTTTTCTGTCATTGCGAGTCCCGAGCTGCTCGGGACTCGCAATGACAACTTCTATTATTACTTTATGTTCTCTCATTTTCTTGCCGCTCCTGCCGCAAGCTTCCCCAAAAAACCAGAGAAATATTTTCTAATGGGAAGCCCGGGATTTTCAGATATGGTTTTTGTTTCGTCATATACCAGTGTTGAAAGCAATATATGGGCTGTTGCAACAGCAGGGAATATCCTCGGCGCTGTGACAATCGGGCCATAGAAATTGAAATCGCTCCAAAGCGCTGAAGACATTCCTTGCGCCGCTGCATCCATTGCCTTGAATCCCTCAAGCCCCCATATTTCCTTTGACTCTTTCCACATATGAGTGCCGTTAGAATATGCGCCTCCGCACGGCAGGCCGAGTTTTTCCTTAATCATCTTGTTGGCAAGAAGCGAAAATGATGTCGCCGGCAGATTCATGACAGAGGTATCAACGATTATGGTATCAAAACTGCCGGCTCCCTGCTCAAGAATCCGCTCAAGAGACTTTAGGCGTCCGGCGGGAGACTGGTCTGCATCATCAAAGGCCTGCACAACCACATGCTTTATTCCGAGGTCTTTCAATCTGCTTACCTGACCTTTTATATCCTTATCCCACGGAGTGATGCTGTTGTAAAGGAATTTCCCCTGAAGTCCAAGTCTTGCTACATACTCTGTTGCCTTGGCCCTTTTCTCGGCAACCCACATATCTATCCCGAAAGGCATGTCTGTTGTCTCAACAAAGAAATCTATATAAATCTCAGCCTCTTCCGGAGTGTTCGCCACCATTGCAACCATTGACGGAATGCCTGTAGAGGCTGAAAGCGCTTCCTGTTTTTTTATCAGCTCCTTTGCCTTTCCCCTGTCAAAACTGCCTTTTCTGTCTCCGAGTATCCTGTCTTTGTTGTGAAACATAGACGCTATCATAAGCGGCGGATTCTCAGCGGGCTGTCCGCCTATCTTAATGCCTGCCAGGTTAAAAACCTTTTGCTCTTTTTCTATCCTGAACATTAATTCCGCCTCTCTTTGAATTCATTATCTAACTTCCCCTGCCCGTCTTAAGGGTTCGGGGGTAGTCCCCGGAAAGGTTTTAAGACGCCTTCCCGGGAACAGGGGAACACAAAGCATCTCTTTAAAATACTCCGTGGTCAAATTTTGGCTGCGGCAGGTACTCCCACTTCTCGCCTTTTCTGTATTTGCCTGCGATGTCAATACATTTAAGCGCATATTCAAACGCATAAGGGATGCCCGGGCCGCCCGGCACAAAACCTGCAAGTATCATCCCCACTGCAGCCGCCTCAAATATCTCGCCGTCAGTAGCGCCTGCATTGATGGCAGGGATTACATGTATAATGCATCTCGGCGAACAATATCCAACGCCGCCTGACATAAACATCAATTCCTTAATCTTGCGCGAAAGAGCTCCGTCACCAAAGATGCTTGCATAAAAATCAGCAAAGGTCCTTCCGGGTTCCGGTGTTACAGTGTTGATTATCTGGAACATCCTCGGGACAAAGCCGCACTGCTTTTTCATATACTCATTTACTTCCTCTACCGTCATCTTCTTTTCAGCCATTTTTTTCTCCTCTTTTGGGCCCTGAACATCTGTAAGGCCAAATATTGTTTTGAGCTGTTCAAATATCCCCATAATGCTTCCCCCTTACTCTTAAGCTGTTATGCCTGTCCCCTCCTTTCTTTAAAATTTCCACTCTCTTGCTGTCTGCATAAACTTGCGTATGTTGTCATACGGCACAGTTGGCGGTATATCACACCCCGGCATGAGCACAAAACCCCCATCAGCGCCTGCTGTCTGAATTACATGCCTGCACGCACTCTCTACTTCCTGAACGCTTCCCTGAAGCATAATCTTTACAGGGTCTATATTCCCGGCAAAGCACATCTTGCCGTGGAGAATCTCTTTTGCCTTTGTCATGTCGGTCTTGTGGTCAAGGCTTATGCAGCTTGCGCCCGTAGCAGGAAATAAATCCAGCCGGTCCGTAGTATTGCCGCAGATATGTACAAGCGTATGCACATTCTTTGATTTTGCCCAGTCAGTAAATTTTTTGAGATACGGAACGGCAAACTTCTCAAATTGTTTCTTGGATATTAAATCTCCGGATGCTGTTGGGTCTGCAAGGCTTATCACATCAAGAGTCCCGTCGCTTACAAGCGGTTCATAGAGCCGGATTAAAAGGTCTGTTGCAAAATCAACAACCTTCTCCACAAAGGCAGGTTTTTTGAAGGTTGCCTTCATCATCGCCTCCTCTCCGACCAGCCTCGCTCCGAGAGTAAAAGGCCCCCAGGCGGTCATTGTCATAACATACTCGCCGCCTATTTTATCTTTAGTCATTTTAAGCGCCTTTTTAACAACAGAAATAACCTCGTTTTTCTCTATGCCTGAAATATCAAGTTTATTGAGGTCTTCCTCTGCGGCAATGAGGTGGGCTTCCAAGTCCGGAGCGCCCATTTCCCTGAACTTTATTTTTCCCCCCAGCGCTGAGGCGTGAAAATTGTTATAACCTGAACCTGCATATACGATATCGCACAGTAATTTCTCCGACATGCTGACCAGCATATCCGCCATCTTCACGGAGTCCGTAGAAAGCTCCTGAAATGTGCTCCCGTATGTTTTAATGCTCCACATGCCTGCGCCGAAGAGTGTTGCCGGAACCCTCTCGGTCTTGCCCCCCTCAAACGCTCTTAAAATTATTTCTCTGGGCTTCATTGTTCCCCCTTCTTAAATTAATATTTTGAAACCGCCATATTTTCAATTTCATGGATTGCGTGTTTAAAATCTTCAAGGTTAATCGGCTCTTTTACAGATAAGACATCCGCAGAATAAGGCGCTTCTCCTATAATCACCACCGGCATATCAGGCCGGGCGCTCTTTACTATGCTTACCGCATTATCCAGAGAAAGGCCGAAAGGCTCTGAATCCATTATCAATGCCTTATAGGCGCTCTTCAATACTCTCTGAACTGCGTCAGCAGGATAGTCTGCAATCTCTATCTCATATCCCGCATCCCTGAGCATACCGTAGAGTCCCTTTAACAGCATTTGGTTATGACAGCATAAAAGGATTTTCTTCATGACAAGAGTATTAAAAGCAATTTTAATGCCATTAAGAAAATAAAGGGTTTTCAGGCAGACAGGCGTTCAAATGCTGACTTTCAGTAGAAAATTGCCTCACAATGATGGGGTAAAATGCCACAGCCCATATATTTGATTCAAGCAAAAAGCTGTAATGGTTTTCTCTCTTTCTCTTTACGCCAAAATGTGCTATATTCCTTTCATGAAAGCAGAAAAGACCAACGTGGGATAAGCATTAGTTAGGCGGCAATAATAATTAACGGGCTTAAAGACCAAGACCGCCCCATTTTAAAATTTGACTTTTTTCGTTATAAAAAACTTTCTGCGACGGTTTCATTTTTTTCAAATAAACTCAGTTTAAAAGTGTTATATTAGAACAATGAAAATCAGTAACTATTTGCAAAGGTTACGGCCATGACTAAGCCATCTTTATATGGAATAACGCATTCAAACCGTGATTTCTCGGATTCTTATTATTGGGGTAAAAATCAGTTCAACTCGTCTTTCCCCGTTGCCCTGACCTGTTTCATGAGAGATTCCGGCATTAATCCCGTATATTTAAGACTCAATCGCGACCGGAAAATATTTCATGAAGAAATTGCAGTTAGCGCACTATTTAACACGAAGTTGTCAAATGACAAGCTCTATTTTTCTTTTGAATCCCGTTTTGAACCATTCAAGCAATTTGTTCATGACGAATTAGAAATAATTGATTTAGTTGTAATGAATGCCGAAACTAATGACTTTTTACAGTCTCTCGAAATCAAGCTAACAACTTTACCTGATGATACGACGGAAGGTCTTCCTGAGGATGAATATGGCTGTGAACTTGTTATCCGCTCTGCAACCATGCGATACATGGCTCTTTCGATGGCGCAATCACTTCAGAAAAAAACAAAAGAAATAAGAGAAATTTTTGAGCCAGCGTGTTTGAAAGTTCGAGGATGGGATAACGCTGATGAGATTAGGAACAAACTGCCCGCAATTCTTGAGGCGCTTGAAGCGTTTATCTCAAAATATAGGCGATATGAGAAACCGTTCTTGATGCAGCCTGTTTGGAAAACTATTGGTAAGTCCTCTGTTTTGGCGGACAACTGTTTGGACGTCTTTATTTGGAGCGATTTTGCTTTAACACGGCTGTTTATGGATTCTGCCTTAGAGAATGATTCAGCAAGAATCAGCCGTCAGCAAAGAGCGGCAGTTCGCCTTGCAAGGTTTCTCTCCGAGGTTTCAAGAGCGGGGAAAGTATATCAAGAACCTATTTACGACGGTATGAGTCTTGGCAATCAAACAGACAAAGAGTTTGCCATCTCCGGCAATAAAACTCATTCATACATGAAATGCGCAAGATTAACAAGGCCAATTATCCATAAAAATCAAATAAAGAAAATAATACTTGGCGGCGGACAAAAGTATTTGAGTCCGGAGAGACGCTTTGACGCTATTATTTATTTTTCTACAGATTTGTTTGCAAGTAGGAAACGTTTATGCGCTTAACAACAATAGATTTATTTTCGGGCGGCGGCGGCCTTTCATTAGGTTTTACTAACGCAGGTTTTGACCTTGTGGCGGCATTTGACAATTGGCTTCCGGCCATCATGTTCTATAAGCGCAATTTGAAACATCCTATTTACGACATTAATCTGTCAAGCAAAGAGGCCATTGAAAGTATTCGTCAATTTGATGCCAATATTATTATCGGCGGCCCGCCATGTCAGGATTTTTCTTCTGCCGGTAAAAGGGATGAAAATTTGGGCAGGGCCGACCTTACTATTGCTTTTGCAAGTATAATTAAGAACATCCTTCCTTCTTTTTTTGTAATGGAAAATGTTGATAGAGCTTTAAAAAGCAAAACATTTTCAAAGGCAAAGAACATTTTCAAAAAAGCTGGTTATGGCTTAAGCATTAGAATTCTGGACGCAAGTTTTTGCGGCGTGCCTCAACTAAGAAAACGCCTCTTCGTTATTGGTCAGCTTGATGGTCCCGACGGCTTTTTAGATTCATTGCTTGATAACAAGTTATCATCCAAGCCGATGACATTAAGAGATTATTTTGGCGGCAGTTTAGGTATAGAGCATTATTACAGGCATCCTAGAAGTTATAAAAGGCGCGGCATTTTTAGCATTGATGAACCAAGTCCTACTGTTCGCGGCGTCAATCGTCCGATTCCTGGCGGCTACCATGGTCATGCCGGAGACTCTTCGCCGATTACAGAGAAAATCCGTCCATTAACAACTAAAGAGCGCAGCATTATACAAACTTTTCCAGTATCTTTTATTCTCGACGGCAATAAAACTGATGTTGAGCAAATTATCGGCAATGCTGTGCCGGTAAAGTTGGCTGAATTTGTTGCTCTTCGGTTGAAGGACTATTTTTTACAACAGGGTCTTATTGCAGAGAACGACTTCAGAGATAGAGTTATTACTTTTCCAGCGTTGCCTAAGAACAAAAGAAGAATAGCTATTTTAAATGAGTTGCGCAAGCAGCGACAATACGCTCAGAATAGTGGATGATAGACTGTTTTTCTGCCTTGACGCGTTCACAGGTGATGAGCGCAGTGCGTTCAAAGGGGAATAAATCGACAGAACTTTCCCTCATTAATATTTTTCGTAATAATTCCATCAAAGGTTGGCGCAGAAATTACAAATTATTGGGGAGCCCAGATTTTGTGTTTCCCATAAAACGCATTGTTATTTTTGCTGATGGTTGTTTTTGGCACGGTCATAACTGTCGTAATACTAAACCCAAACAGCATGCTGATTATTGGGAAAAGAAAATACTGCGAAATAAGTCGCGAGACAAATTTAACACAAAAGCTTTAAAACAGGCGGGATGGCATGTGATTAGAATTTGGGAATGTGAAATCAAGAAGAATAAATTGCCTAAAAAATTAAAGACATTATTTTCGGAAAAATAATTCTATCGCATCATATGGAAAGAAAATAATTAGCTCCACATCCCGGATTTTAATTGATGTTACTTCCCCAATCCCTCAATTATCTCGCTCACGGGCTCCGGCTTGTTCATGGTATAGAAATGCAGATGAAAGAAGTTCAGCTTATCCCGTACTTCTTGAGCTTGAGGTAAAGGGTCTTCCTGTCAATGCCCAGCATCTGGCTTGCCTTTGACTGGTTGCCGTTTGCGTCCTTAAGAACCCTGAGAATATATTCTTTCTCCATATCCTCCAGCGACTGTGTGGAACCTTTTTCAGTTGCAGCATACGCGGCAGGGATTGAGAGGTCTTCATGTCGTATCTTGTTTGAATCGCAAACAATTACAGCCCTTTCTATCACATTTTCAAGCTCTCTCACATTGCCCGGCCATTGATAGTTGTGCAGCATCCCGACAGCTTCCGGATTGAACGAAGTGATATCCTTTGAGAGTTTACGGCTGTATTTCTTAAGGAAGTAATCTGCAAGCTCGGGGATGTCCTCTTTTCTCTCGCGAAGCGGCGGAATTGTTATGTTTATCACATTAAGCCTGTAGTACAGGTCTTCCCTGAACCTTCCTGCTTTGATAAGGTCTTCCAGTTCTTTGTTGGTTGCGGCAATAACCCTCACATCTACATTGAGCATCTTATTGCCTCCTACCCTTCTGAACTCGCCTGAATCAAGAAATCTGAGGAGCTTTGCCTGGAGAGTCAGCGGCATCTCTGCTATCTCATCAAGAAAAAGAGTGCCTTTGTCTGCAACCTCGACCAGGCCGTATTTTGTCTGGAACGCATCGGTAAAAGCGCCTTTTTCATGTCCGAATATCTCCGACTCTATGAGGTTCTCTGAAAGATTAGCGCAGTTAAGGGCAATTACCGGGGCGTTGTTCCTCCTGCTGTAATGCCAGATTGTGTTTGCGACAAGTTCCTTCCCGGTGCCGCTCTCTCCCTGAATAAAGACAGGAGAATCGGCCGGAGCAATCTTCTTTATGAGAGCAAGTATATCCTTAAGCTGTCTGCTCTTGCATACAAATTCGAAAGGGGATTCTTTCCTTGCGAGTTCCTGTTCAAGAAGCTGATTCTTAATCTTGAGTTGACCAAACTCATACGCCCTGTTTATAAGGATTATAAGCTCATCAAGCTTATACGGCTTTGTAAGGTAATCATAAGCCCCGTTTTTCATTGCCTCAACTGCTGTCTCTATGGTAGCTCCGCCTGTGAGAACTATTATCGCAGGAGAAGAAGGGTCTTTTTTTATTTTCTTCATAAATGTAATTCCGTCCATTCCGGGCATCAGAATATCAAGGAGGATAACATCAAAAGGATTGTCTTTTAACAGGCGAAGGGCTTCCTCTCCGTCAGGAGCCGCATCGGCATGAAACCCCTTCCTGACGAGTTCTTTTTTAAGTAGCCTCCTTAAAGGCTCTTCATCATCAACTACAAGTATGCGTATCATTCTTTAATCTTTGCCGCCAATTTTATAATGAACGTGGTCCCCCGGCCCTCTTTGCTTTCAACATCTATGCTGCCCCCATGCTCCTCCACAATCTTATGGCTGATTGAAAGCCCCAGCCCTGTGCCTTCCCCAATAGGCTTTGTCGTAAAAAACGGGTCAAATATCTTTGCAAGGCTCTGTGCTGAAACCCCTTTGCCTGTATCTCTTATAGAGACCCTGATTCTGCCGCTGTTTGCGGCAAATCTCTTTTCGTTAGCGTCGTTATCCTTTTCCGTGCTGATAAATATACTCCCGCCCTCAGGCGTAAAGTAAATGGAATTAATAATTATATTGATAAAAAGCTGCCTCAGGCTGCCCGGGTTGCCGTATATCTTAGGCAAATCCCTTTTTAACTCAAGCTCAAGGTGGTGCTTAAGCCGCGCAGCTTTATGATTCACAAGGAGTATAACCTCCTTTATGATTTCATTGATGTCAAGCTCTCTGAATGTAGTTCCTTGCGGCCTTGCAAATTCAAGGAGGCTCTGCAATATCTCCTTGCACCTGAAAATCTCATTATGTATTGTCTGAAGGTATTCGGGGAAATCTTCAAACTCGCTAACAGCAAGCAGTGAACCGTCCTTAGCCCTGTCAAGAAGCGCCTCTGAATAACCTGCTATAATTCCCAGAGGGTTATTAATCTCATGGGCTATCCCTGCAGTCAGTGTCCCGAGAGACGCCAGTTTGTCCGACCGTATAAGATGCTGTTCAAGAAGTTTCTGAGAGGTGACATCCTTCAGATAATGGACTATGGCATATAAATTGCCGTCTTCATCAATTAATGGATACGCCCAGAAATGGAATATTCTTCCGCCTGCGCCTTTCAGCTCTTTAAATGAAGTCCTCTTTGTAAAGACGGTATCGGAACACAAACATTTAAGGGCATTTATTCCAACCTTCTCCAGAACTTCCAAACAGCACTGCCCCTTTATCTCCTCTGATGAAAAGGCTGTTTTTGTCAAAAGGGTTCGGTTCGCCCGTATGACCCGCTGATTTTTGTCCTCAATCCAGACCATATCTGTGATAGCGTCAAATGTTTTTTCCCACTCCCTTTTTTCCTTTGTTATCTCTTCAAAAAGAAGGGCATTCTCAAGCGCTATTGAGATATGCTTTGCCACAGGGAGCAGGACATCAAGATTCTTTTCTGAATATTTTGCCTTTTCTGTGCTGTCAAGATTAAAGACGCCGAGCATCCTATCTTTAAAAAGCGGTATGCTTATAGTTGACCTTATCCCCTCATCATACAATTTCTTATCGTGAGGGAAAACGGTACGTGCCTCAAGGTCGCAGTTTATCCACGGCTTGTTGTTCTTCACAACCCATCCCGCGCTTGTCCCCTCTATCGGCGCCCTGACTCCCCTCTTCAGGTTGGTATCCAGTTCGGTATCCAGGGCGAATATCAGGAGATTATGGTCCTTCTCATCATAAAGTAAAAGGCTTGCCCTGTCGTAGTGGAGCAGCTTTTTTATCTCAGACGCCATTATCCTGAATATGGTGCCTATGCTCAGACTGGAATTGATAATCCAGCTTAACTCATTTATAAGCTCTGAATGTTTCCGGGCGGATAAGTCCTGAATTACAACGACTCTGTGATTCCCCTCGTATGAGGAGATAACAGATACCTTTGCAAAAAAAGATTCGCCATCTTTCCTCCTGCACAGAGATTCAAAATGGATATCACCGCCTGCGCCTCCTCTTAAGTATTCAGAATCAAACGGCATAGAATTAAATATTTTGCCGGTTATTAGGTTGACGCCTATAAATTCTTCAATGCAATAATGGAATAAATTAACGGCTGTAGAGTTGACAGATGCGATGTCTCCGTTGTTGTCTATAATAAAGGCAGGCATGAAAAGGCAGTCAAATGCCTTGAGCAAAAAATTGGCTTTATCCTTTCTATCCTTTAACAATAGGTCCATGCTTTATAATATCATAATGCCGGATGCGAAAAAATTGTAGTTAATTTTCTGAAATCTTTCGTATAATTTAACCAATAATGCAGGCTTTGAATTAAAATCCATGTCAGGTAAACTTTATGTCATAGGCGTAGGACCCGGGGATCCCGAACTGCTGACACTAAAGGCAGAGCGGATTCTCAGGGAAGTTCCCTGCATCTGCGTCCCCAAAGGAAGAGAGGAAGGGAACAGCCTTGCCCTGTCTATCGTACAAAAGGCATTGAGCCTTGAGGGGAAAGAGATAATAGAAGCGCACTTTCCTATGAGAAAGACAAAAAGCGTTCAGCGTTCAAAAGATAGTGAGCTTGACAACAAATGGGCTGAGACAGCAGAAACTATCCTGAGCAGGCTTCATGAAGGCCTTGACGCAGCATTTATCACATTAGGAGACCCTGCTATATACAGCACATTTTTTTATTTATACGACAGGCTGCTTGAATCAAATCCTGAATTGGAGATAGAGATAATTCCGGGTGTTTCCTCCATAAATGCCTCTGCTGCAAAGGCGAAAATATCTCTGGGGCTTGCTGATGAAAGTATCGCAATTCTTCCTGCGAATTATATGGGCGAACTTGAAGATGCAATAAAACGATTTGATACCGTCGTGCTTATGAAGGTTAATAAAGTATTTGAACAAATCATGCAGACTCTCGCTGAAATGAATTTAATGGACAGTGCAATATATATATCAAGGGCAGGCATGGAGGATGAGAAGATATTTAAAAATATCAGGGACGCAAAGAAAGAAGACCTTAATTATTTCTCTATGATAATAGTTAAAAAGGAGAGGTAATGAGCAAGGCTTATTTCATAGGAGCGGGGCCGGGAGACCCTGAACTGCTCACAGTTAAAGGCAGAAGACTGCTTGACAGCGCTGATGTTGTTATTTACGCGGGAAGCCTTGTGAACCCTGAAATTCTTAAAGGCATTAATGCCGAGGTTTACAATTCAGCGTCAATGACGCTTGATGAAATAACCGGGATTATTCTAAAGTCTGTTGAATCAGGCAAAAAGGTAGCGCGGCTTCATACAGGCGACACATCGTTTTACAGCGCAATATCAGAGCAGATAGAAAAGCTCCGGGAGTTAAACATTGAATACGAAGTTATCCCCGGCGTTTCATCCGCAATGGCGGGAGCTGCAATACTCGGACAGGAACTCACAATACCCGAAATAAGCCAGACTGTTATTTTCACACGTCTTGAAGGGAAGACGCCTGTGCCGGAAACTGAAAAACTCAGCAAGCTTGCAAAACATAAAGCTACAATGGTTATATTTTTAAGCGCTGGAATGATAGAGAAAGTTAAGGGCGAACTTTTGCAGGGTTATTCCGAAGACACACCTGTTGTAATCATTGAAAAGGCTACTTGGAAGGAACAGAAAGTCGTAAGAGGACAGTTAAAAGACATTGTTAATCTTGTCAAAGATTCAGGCATCAAGAAGACCGCATTGATATATGTCGGAGAATCTCTCAGGGCGTCATCAGAATCTCTCGGCAAAGAATCAAAACTGTATCATAAGGATTTCAAGCATGGGTATAGAAAATAAGGCAGCCATTCTCTACATCACAGACAACGGCTTTGCCCTTGCCAGAAAACTAAACAGCCTTTATCCTTATGCAAAGGTCTTTAAGTTTAAACCTGATACTCTCTCCAAATTCTGGGGCAAGCACAAGAATTTCATCTTCATCATGGCGTCAGGCATTGTTGTTCGGACTATTGCGCCTCTGCTAAAGGATAAGCGGACAGACCCTGCTGTTGTTGTGCTTGATGAAAAAGGAAAATTTTCCGTCAGCCTTTTGAGCGGGCACCTCGGCGGCGCAAATAAAATTGCAAAAGAGATTGCTGATTTTTTGAATTCCAAGAGGGGGCTCGTGGGGGAGACGAAGTCTCACCCACGCACGGAGGCAGTGATTACTACTGCATCAGATATAAATGGTCTTCCTGCAATAGATTTGTGGGCAAAAGAAAATGACTTAGTTATAGAGAAGTGGGAAACCGTTTCTAAGATATCAACAAGGTTTTTAAACAGCGGCGAACTGAAAGTTTATTCGGAAGTTGAGATAAAAATGCCTGAGGGGTTTTTGAGAACAGATAAGCCAAGTTCCGCTGATGTGCTGGTTACAAACAAAAAAGGCCGATTCACCGATTCACCGATTCACCGATTCACCGGGCTTTACCTCCGTCCCCGAAATCTCATTATAGGCGTCGGTTGCAATAAAGGAACATCTGCAAATGAGATAGAAAATAGCGTTAAGACTGTTCTGGATGAAAACAATTTGTCATTTCTCTCCATTCATTCAATCGCCGCAATTGACATAAAAGCTAATGAGCCGGGTTTAATTACATTTGCCCAAAAATACAATCTTGGGATTAAGACATTCAGCGCTAATGAACTCAATACGCTTATCAGCCGTCAGCCGTCAGCTATCAGCTTTTCAAAGGCGGCATTCAAGGCCACAGGCGCTTATGCAGTTGCAGAGCCTTCCGCTCTCCTCGCTTCAGGCGCAGACAAATTACTTGTGCGAAAACAAAAGATTGGGAATGTGACAGTGGCGATTGCAGAATGCGGATTGCGGAATGATATAAATGCAACTAACGCCCCCTCTCATCCCCCTCTTAAGCTAAGAGGGGGAAGGGGGAGTTATGAATGTGGAAAAATCCGAAATCCGAAATCCGAAATTACCCCTAAGCTTTATATCGTTGGAACTGGCCCGGGAAGCATTGTGCATATTACGCCTTATGCACAAAATGCAATAAGAAACTCCGATGTAATAGTCGGATACGGCACATACATTGAGTTGATAAAGGAATTAATAAAAGACAAGGCCATTGTTTCTACGGGAATGACGCAGGAGATAGATAGATGCAAAAAGGCTGTTGAGCTTGCGATATCAGGCAGAACTGTTTCCATAATCAGCGGAGGCGACCCCGGAATATACGCCATGGCGGGGCTGGTGTTTGAGATGCTTAAAAATGAAACGGAGAAACAGAGAAGTGGAGAAATGGAGACAAAAGAACAGCATAGAACAGAAACTTCACCGATTCACCGATTCACCGATTCACCGATTCAAGTTGAAGTCATTCCCGGCGTCTCTGCCCTGAATGCCTGCGCCGCAAGGCTTGGAGCGCCGCTTATGCATGACTTCGCTTCAATCAGTTTGTCGGACAGGCTTACACCGTGGGAGGTGATAGAAAAAAGACTTGATGCAGCAGCTAAGTCTGATTTTGTAATAATACTTTACAACCCAAAGAGCAAAGGAAGGGCCGAGCATATCAATAAGGCAAGAGAGATAATCTTAAAATACAGAAAACCTGAAACGCCCGTCGGCATAGTAAAGGGCGCAATGAGAGAGGATGAAAAGATAGTCATAGCTGATTTAAAAAATATGCTTGAGCATGAGATTGATATGCAGACAACCGTGATAATAGGCAATTCGCAGACATTTGTGTGGAACAACAGAATGATAACGCCGAGAGGATATGAAAAAAAATTCAAAAAATAAAATTCAAAATTCAAAATTAATCCAATCCCCAATCCCCAACCCCCAATCCCCAAAAGCCGCCTTTCTCCGGGATGAATCTTTTTTGTGGGGGCTCATGGCTTATAAGGCGTTGAAAGCAAACGGCCTGCCTTTTGAACTCATCCGCGCGGAAGACATAAAGAAAGGACGCCTTAAAAATTATGCGATGCTCTTTGTGCCCGGAGGCTGGGCGTCAAACAAGATAAAGGCGCTCGGCGGCAAAGGCCTCAGCGAAATAAAAAAGTTTGTCCGCAGCGGCGGGAACTATCTCGGATTCTGCGGAGGCGCAGGTCTTGCAACGCTTGACGGCATAGGGCTTTTGAATGTCAAAAGAAAGCCGACAAAGGAAAGGGTCCCCAGCTTCAGCGGAAGAATTCATCTCAACATCAATAAACATCCCATATTCACCGATTCACCCATTCACCGATTCACCCATTCACCTGTCTTCCACGCCTGGTGGCCCTCTCAGTTTCTTACCCCCCCTGCTCCCCCCCTTAATAAGGGGGGGTATAGGGGGGGTATAAAAAAACTCGCCACTTACGGCGATGCAATGCCTGATTCATTCAGCTCTGATTTGAATGTCGGTGATGTGGAAACAAACAACAACTGGACAGAGCTTGAAGAGATTTATGGCATTAATCTCAACCCAAAGAGATTGAAGGACGAGCCTGCTGTAATAGAGGGGAGTTTCGGCAAAGGCAGGGTAATATTGTCACTTATTCATTTTGACACACCGGATGATGCAAACGGGGCGATGGTTTTGAGGAATTTATGGGAATACCTTGTCCCTAATGCGGAATGCGGAATGCGGAATGCGGAAAACGCCCCCTCTTATCCCCCTCTTAAAATAAGAGGGGGAAGGGGGAGTTATGAAACAAGAGAGCTTGAATGGGCGGTTGAAGATTTGATAGACCTCGGCCTGCGTAATTTTCTCTGGTTCTGGAGGAATCCGATGCTATTGCAGTGGCGCAGGGGAGTCAGAGGGCTTGAATACTGCACGCTGTATGTAATGATAAAGGAGCTTGTGAAAATACTGAAGATGCACGATGCAGGATACATGATTCAGGATATAGAAAAAGACCTGAAAAAAATCAAGGGGATGCTCCTTCCTTTTACAGAAAAAGCAAAACAGCTTTTGATTCTGGAAAGACATGCTCTGCAGAATGGGCATATAACCCCCCTTAGCCCCCCCTTATTAAGGGGGGGATGGGGGGGGTATGACCCTGCAATACAAAAAATCAGGATAGAGCTTTTCGGAGACTCCAAAAGCCACGGGGGGCTGTTCAAGGAACTGATAGATGAAGTTGATAAACTTCTGTTCTCTTTAATTCATTCCTAAGTCCTAACATCTAAGTCCTAAACAAATACAAAGGACCAAAATTCAAAACAGTTTTGAACATTTGAGTTTAATTGTATTTTCCGGGTTCATAGGGATTCCAGAGATGGCATGAAACAAGCCTGCCTTTTGCTTCTTTCAGCTCGGGCGCTATCTTATCGCAAGGGTTGAATCTCTTCGGACATCTCGGATGAAACGGGCAGCCTGCAGGGATACGTATAGGGCTTGGGATTTCACCCGTATCTTTCGGTGAATCGGTGAATCGGTGAATCGCCTGAGGCGGAGGTGAATGGCTGATTTTCGGAGCGGAAGCAAGAAGCAGTTCCGTATATGGATGCAAAGGCTCTTTAAAAAGGTCTTCTGTTTTTGCATATTCAACTATTTTGCCGAGATACATTACACCTACGGTATCGCTGAAATAATTGACAATCTTAAGGTCATGGCTTATAAACAGAAAGGTTATCTTTGTCTCTTCCCTTAGTTTCTGGAGCAGGTTGAGTATCTGCGCCTGTATTGAAACATCAAGCGCTGAAAGCGGCTCATCTGCGACTATAAGTTTCGGATTCACTGCAAGCGCCCGTGCAATGCATATCCTCTGTCTCTGGCCGCCGCTGAACTCGTGAGGATAGCGGTTCATAATGTCTGTTCCGAGACCGACCTTCTTTATGAGTTCAGCGCTCGCATCTCTCAAGTCTTTCCTCTTAACAATGCTATGTATCTTCAGCGGCTCTGAAATAGTATCAAAAACAGTCCTCCTTGGATTAAGCGATGCAAAGGGGTCCTGAAATATTATCTGCACAGATTTTCTGAAGGCCTTCAATGAATCGCCTTTAAGTGTGAATATATCCCTGCCCTCAAAAAGAACTTCTCCTGCCGTAGGCTTCATAAGCCTCAGAATAAGGCGCGCAGCGGTTGATTTGCCGCAGCCGCTTTCTCCGACAAGCGCAAGGACCTTATCCTTCTCCATTGAAAAATCAATGCCGTCCACAGCCTTAAGCCACAGCGATTCGCTCCCGAGCCGCTCGGGACTCTTTTTCACAGGGAAATATTTTTTTAAGGCCCTTACGCTCAGTAGTTCCATATAATCTCTTCTGCTCTTATGCATCTTGCAAGATGCTCAGTTTCTTTTCCTGCTGATATTTGTCTGAGGCCGGGCTCTTTTTCTTTACATGCAGAAACAACAAACCTGCACCTGTCGGAGAACTTGCAGCCGTCCGGAAGCCTGTCAGGACGCGGAACAGTTCCGGGTATCGGATTAAGAGGCTTGCCTTTTTCCTTTGGCAGTGAATCAAGAAGCCCCATTGTATATGGATGTCTTGGATTACCAAACAACTCATTTACATCAGCGAGTTCCACAAGCCTTCCCGCATACATTATCGCAACCCTCCCGGCGTTCTCTGAGATAATGCCGAGGTCATGCGTTATCAGAAGCACAGACATCTTTCTTTCCTGCCGAAGCCCCTGAAGAAGTTCAAGTATCTGCGCCTGTATGGTCACATCAAGCGCTGTTGTGGGCTCGTCGGCTATGAGCAGAGCTGGATTGCAGGCTATTGCCATTGCTATCATCACCCTCTGCCTCATGCCTCCCGACATCTGATGAGGATATTCTTTTACCCTTATCTCAGGCGATGGTATTTTTACATCACGGAGCAGCTCTACTGCCCTGTTGGAAGCCTCTTTTTTTGAAAGGCCGAGATGCGTTGTCATAACCTCGGCTATCTGGTACCCGATAGTCAAAACCGGATTAAGCGACGTCATGGGTTCCTGAAATATCATTGCCAGTTCTTTTCCGCGCAGGCGGCGCATGGGTTCTCTGTTAAGTTTGAGGAGGTCTGTGCCTTTGAAGTTTATTACGCCTTCAGCATAAGCGTTTGGCGGAAGTATGCCCATCACAGCAAGAGCCGTAAGGCTTTTGCCGCAGCCGCTCTCGCCGACAAGCCCGAATACCTCGGATTCGTTGATATTAAAAGACAGGCCGCTGACTACTTTTATCGGCTTTGTTGAAGTCCTGAATAAGATGTCCAGGGAGTTTATTCCGAGCAGGGACACTGCTGTTTACTTCGCCTCTGGCGAATCCTTTTTCTTTAGGAGTTGGATGTAAGTCTTTGCTTCTTTCAGGTCTGGGTTTTGTTTCAGAGCGGCTTCCCATTCTTCAAAGGCAAGCGCTGTAAGCCCTTTTGTATAATATGTCAGCCCGAGTTGAACCCAGGCCTGCCCGTAAGCGGGATTTATTTCCTTGGCTGTTTTAAAATGGGTTATGGCCTCTTCGTGCCTGCCTTTGCTCCTCAATGCCATGCCGATTTTTGTGTGCCCGTCAGCCAGCATGGGATGAAGTTTAAGCGCCTTACTGTATTCCTCTATGGCGTCATCAAAAAGCCCGAGGTCAAAATAAAGATTGCCAAGTTTATAGTGCTCATTTGCCAGCTTGCCTGCAGCGAAGGGGTCAATAGAGGCGGGGGTAGGATGCGCTATCTGCGCAGCCTTTGAGAATATCTCCTGCGCCTGCTTAAATTCACCCAGGTCATTATATGCGATAGCGAGATTAAGAGACGCCTGTGTGTATCTCGGATTAATTTCAAGCGCCCTTTCAAAATATTCCGCAGCCTCTTTGGTATTGCCCTTCAGATGGTTAATAATGCCGAGTTTGTTCAATACGTCTGCATACTTAGGATTTACGGCGATAACATCTTTTAAGACAGGCTCCGCTTCGGAGTATTTGCCCTCTTCAAATAACTTTGTGCCAAGGTCATGCAGCTCATGCAGACGAGATTCCATGATTATTTAATATATGGATTCAAAGAGCCTTTGTCAACTTTTTATATAACCACATCAATTATCACCGGTTTCTTATCAGGTGGAATATCGCCGACCTGAAGGCCTGAAATAAAAATTTCCTCTGCTTCATTTATGTGTGTCTCGTCATTGTAATGAAACATTGCAACAGGCTCATCCGGAGTTATGTAATCCCCTGTTTTCTTATTTAAAACTATGCCTGCGGAATGGTCAATCCTGTCTCCGGCCTGCTGTCTGCCTGCGCCCAGAAGCATAGACGCAATGCCTGCTTTTTCAGCGTCCATCTCCTGTATATAGCCCTTAGCGGGAATCCTTATCTCTTTTACTCTTGCTGCGGATGGAATCATATCAGGCTTAAAAGCAACCCCGGGGTCGCCGTATTGGGCGTCAACAAATTCAACAAATTTTTTAAAAGCGCCGCCATTCTCAATGAAGTCTATAAGTTTTAGTTTATATGCCATCAGCATACGCTCTGAGAGCCGGGGCGCCTCTGCCTCTTCTGTAACGCAGCCGGCTATATAAACCATCCAGGCCCCGAGCGTAAGAACCACCTCTTTTAAATCATCCGGCATCTTTCCTCTTAATGCCGAGATGCATTCCTTAATCTCAAGCCCGTTTCCGATGGTCTTTCCAAGCGGCTGATTCATGCCCGTAAGAACCGCTATTGTCTTTACTCCCATCGCATTGCCTATGTGGACCATGGTACTTGCAAGTTTTCCTGCATCACGGATATTTTTCATAAATGCGCCCTTGCCGACTTTGACGTCCAGCACAAGCCCGCCAAGGCCTTCTGCAAGCTTCTTTGACATGATGCTTGCCGCAATCAGCGGGATTGACTCCACCGTAGCAGTAACATCTCTCAGGCTATAAAGTTTTTTATCAGCCGGCGCAATTTCATCCGTCTGGCTTATTATGGAAAAACCAAGGCCCTTAACATTATCTTTAAATTCTTTTATTGAGAGGTCTGTCCTGAGCCCGGGAATAGACTCAAGCTTGTCAATGGTCCCTCCTGTGTGTCCGAGCCCTCTGCCTGCTATCATCGGGACTTTTACGTTCATCGCAGCGATGAGAGGAGCAAGTATTA
>Ga0210050_1000833_pt1 | contig 36930 bp, 37 predicted proteins | sample CryGey132114_all_FD_185463 | JGI IMG/M metagenome (GOLD analysis project Ga0210050, IMG submission 185463) | Groundwater microbial communities from aquifer - Crystal Geyser CG22_combo_CG10-13_8/21/14_all (SPAdes) (version 2) | ecosystem: Environmental > Aquatic > Deep subsurface > Groundwater ... | reverse complement strand
GTGTTGCCTAAAGCGTTTCCGCAAATCGTCAGTAAATCCAGTATACCAATGTCTATCTTTTTTGCTTTGTAATATGTATGTATAAAACATAATTCTTTCTCTAACGGGGCCAGCCGGAAAAAATCCAAGAGAAAATCAGGAGAAATACTAAGAACTTAGAACAGAGAACAGAGAACAGAGAACAGAGAACAGAGAACACCTTTTTCGGTTTCCCGTTCTTTGTCCTGAATCTATGGTTCATTGTCCTCTGTTCATTGTTCATTGTTCATGGTTCATGGTTAACTTTTTCTTAAACCCGCCAAGTTGATTATCAATGGAATCAATCTTTTGGAAAGCCATAGTAAATTCATCATCAGTGATAAAATCACCCGATCGCAAAATATCTATAACAGCAAGCGCTTCATGCAATGACCCGAGCGCGATATTAAAAAACCTGTTCATCTCTTTATCAGATCTTCTTGCGCTACCTTCAGCAATATTGAAAACAACCGATAGTGCCGCTCTTATTAACTGGCTTCCGATTTCAAACCGATATTCTTTTGGCAATTTCTTTACAAGCTTAATAACAAAAGACAGGAGTTCTTTCGCGTCCTTATACATTTGCCAATCCAAAAATCTGAATTTATTTTTGCTGTTCATAGTTCTCTGTTCTATGTTCTCTGTTTACTTGTGGATAACAGAACTTGACATAGATTATGGGTTTGCTATACTGATAATGTGATAACACTCTGGAGTGTCTTTCGGGGCAGCTCCAGATTTTTATTTATGGTGAACTTGTCGAACCATTTTGGCTTATTTCCAATTTTATTTTGCGTAAATCAATGAATTTGGCTCGTTCCAGTAATTCCTTTGCAACATGGCCTCTGGTAGACATAACGATAATGCGTTTGCCTGATTCCTTAATTTTATCAACTTGTCAGAACCCCCACTTGTCAACCATGTGCCCGTCTAGTACAAGGGGTTGACATAGATTCTTGGTTTGCTCTAATGATTATAGATTCACTTGGATGGGTGCTTGCACCGGTTCAGGTGAGTTTTTTTATTTCTTTTTTTATTTCGATTGTATTATAATCTTGTCTGCAATAGCGGGAATTTCTTTTTTGAAAAACTTTTTGATTTCCTGCCAGCTGACCTTAAAATAAATTTCCGGCTCTGGATCGCTTTCGGCGTCTGTAAAATATACCAGACTCTTCAAAATATGAGTAAGATTTTGACGCACAGAATATTGTTTATTTACTTTCAAAATACTATTATGCAATGATTCTACATTTTGGCAAATCCAATATAAATCAAAAAAGTCTCGCTTTTTACCTCGTTGAGAAATAGCGATAATTTTCATTACTGCAATATCGGGGGACGTTAGCAAAGAAACTGTTCCAAAGTTATGCATTTTCTCAGCCGGTTTGAAATATGGATAAGATATAAGGCTTATTTTTGTTCCAGAAAATATGCCGTAAACTGTCCCCTTGTTTATAGCATTAGTAATCCATTCTCCTTCGTCATTCAAAATTTTTTCAACTTTTTTTTCGTCAAAAATTTTATTTTCTGTAAAAAAATCCAAGTCATAAGACCGGCGATGCCCTGACTGCAAAGCGAGCGCAGTGCCCCTGGCCAAATACCAATTGCTTTGCGAGAAAAAATCCATTTCTGAACATTTTTTTAACGCCGAAACAGCGGCTTTCGGCAAAGCATCAAAAAAGAGCTGATTGGAATCTTTTTTTACTTGATTAACAGAAACCACAATGCTTTTGATTTGTCGCTTAATTGAACTCGTGGAAGGCGCATTACTTTTTTAATAACGCTTTTCGGATAATACATTAACATCCAACCCACTTCGTTTATATTCCCAAACTCCAAAATACGCTCAATGATATATTGGGCATTTTTTTTAGTGTCTATTTTTTGCGGATTGGTATCCCAGAATAATGTTTGTCTAAATTTCATACATATATTTTACCATATAAAAAATAACCCTGCAAGGGGTATAATTAACAAAAACTAATAAATCTCCATCTTTAATCGAGCCTTAAGGGCTTTGGCAACCTTTTTCTATCCTTTTTTTCATTAAAAATTTGAATTTCCATAAAATTAATTATATCAAACTCTTAACATTTTTGCGACAGAAACTATACTTTAATTATATGTCTAAACTTCATTACAACATAATATTCCGAGCTGAACCAGAAGACGGCTTTACGGTTTTAGTGCCAGCCCTTCCGGGTTGTGTTACTTATGGGAAAAATCTTACAGAAGCAAAAAAAATGGCCGAAGACGCTATCCGGGGATATATTGCGAGCTTGAACAAGCACGGCGAGCAAATTCCTATTGATTCCGAAAGCTTTTTCACTTCCATTGAGTTGAATTATGCCAAAACTTCTTAATATTTCTGAAAGAAAGCGGATTATCCAAAGACGATCTATCAAGATTTTTTAATTAAAAACTCCTAATGTCCTAATATAAAATCCGCTTATCGTTTCTCCATATTTCTACGCTCCGTGGCACTTCTTATATTTTTTCCCGCTTCCGCACGGACAAGGGTCGTTACGGCCAATCTTGCCAGATTGGGAATTTTCAATTTTCAATTTCCAATTTTCAACTGGTTTAGAATTTAAAACACTAGGACCTTCATTGGAAATTGATAATTGGTCATTGGGAATTTGTTTTATTTTTTCCTTCTGTTCCTCCCGCCAACGCTCAAAATTCGCGGTCATTTCTTTAAACATTATATAACTTTCACGGCGATATTCTATCAACGGTTCTTTTTGGCCATACGCCCGCATTCCTACTGATTCTCTCAATGCTTCAAGGTTTTCTAGATGATTCATCCATAAAACGTCAAGCATCATTAACGGCGACTTATCCTCTTTTACGCCGGCAAGTATCTCTTGCCTCTTTTTGTAAAAAGCGGTTCTTTGCTTGTTTAAAACATCATCGTATTCCAATAAGTGCTTTCTTAAATCAAAATTTAAACCCTCTATTTTTCTTTGCGCTTCATTTACCGCGCGGGAAACCAAAGATGATTCAATCGGTTGGTCTTCGGGTAAATTAAAGCTTTCCATCAATGATTTTATCCTTTCACCGCCGAAAATCCTTAATAAATCGTCTTCCAAAGAGAGGAAAAAGCGCGAAGAGCCCGGGTCGCCTTGACGTCCACTTCTTCCGCGCAGCTGATTATCGATTCTTCTTGCTTCGTGGCGTTCAGTGCCGATAACGTGCAAACCGCCCAATTTTTTAACTTTTTCAGCTTGCTCGGAAATTGCCGGGTTTCCTCCTAAAATAATATCTACTCCGCGTCCCGCCATGTTTGTGGCAACGGTTACCGCTCCGAGCCTTCCGGCCTGGGCGATAATTTCTCCTTCGCGTTCATGGTTTTTGGCGTTTAAAGTTTCGTGAGGAATTCCGGCGCGCTTAAACAAACCGGACAAAAGTTCGTTGTTTGTAATGGAAGCCGTGCCAAGCAAAACCGGCTGGCCGGCCATGTGCCGTTCCCTAGTTTCTTCAACAATGGCCCGATACTTTGCTTCAAAATTTTTATAAATGGCGTCAGGATAATTTTTGCGCGCAACCGGCTTATTCGGCGGCACGCTGACAACTTCCAAATTATAAACTTTATGAAATTCTTCGGCTGAAGTTTGAGCCGTGCCCGTCATTCCGGAAATTTTTTCGTATAAACGAAAATAATTTTGGATTGTGATTTGCGCAAACGTCCGCGTTTCCTGTTTAATTTCCACCCCCTCTTTAGCTTCAATCGCCTGATGAAGTCCGCCGGAATATCTACGGCCGTACATTTTTCGGCCAGTAAATTCATCTATAATGACGACCTCTCCTTTCTCAACTATATAATGTTTATCTTTAAAAAATAACGCTTTCGCCTTCAAAGACTCTTCTAAATAATGAACCAATCGAAAATTTTGCGCGTCGTAAATATCTTTTATGCCTAAAGTTTCTTCAACTTTGTCTATGCCCTTATCTGTTATGCTTGCAGTCCGCGCTTTTTCATCAACTATATAATCTTCACCTTTTTCCAAACGGCTGGCCACTCTGGCAAAAATTTTATAATATTCGCTTGATTCGGCGTCTGGGCCGGAAATAATTAAAGGAGTTCTTGCTTCGTCTATCAAAATACTGTCAACTTCGTCTATAATGGCAAAATAATGCCCTGTTTGAGCCTGCTGGCTCGGGTCATAAGCCAAATTATCCCTTAAATAGTCAAAACCGAATTCATTGTTTGTGCCATAAACAATATCAGTTGAATAAGCTTCTTTTCTTGAAACCGGCCTTAAAAAATCCTGAAAAATCTTAAAAGAACCGAGTTCATCACGCTTCTCGTCTTCTTGAGAAGCAGCTCCCTTATACTCAGAATCATAAACAAAGGCGGTCTCGTGCGCCAAACAGCCAATCGACATCCCAAGGCTGGAATAAATTTGTCCCATCCAAATCGCGTCGCGGCGCGCCAAATAATCATTCACTGTAATCACATGAACTCCTTTGCCCGTTAAAGCATTCAGATAGACCGGAGCCGTTGCCGCCAAAGTTTTTCCCTCGCCCGTCATCATCTCGGCGATTTTTCCCTGATGCAAAATAATTCCGCCGATAAGCTGAACGTCAAAGTGCCTTTGCCCTAAAACTCTTTTTGAAGCTTCACGAATTAGAGCAAAAGCTTCGGGTAAAATTTCGCCGAGCTCTTTTCCCTCTTGGACAAGTTTTTTAAATTCAAAACTTTTACTTTTAAGTTCTTCGCCGGACAATTTTTCAAGTTCCGGCTCCAAAGAATTTATTTTTTCTATTAAAGGTTCAAAATCTTGCTTGCCGAAAATTTTTCCAATAATATTAAACATGCCTCTCAATTTTCTTTTCTTTATATTTTTTTATTTCTTGCTGAAGCTTATTACGAATTTCGTCTATCGCCATTCTAATATCTTCGTTCAAATCTTCGGCGCGGAAAACTTTTTTACCCACAGAGAAGGTTGCTTCCGCGCGAAAAACTTCTCCGCTCTTGTGATGTTTTGTAGTTCTGGCAATTTCAACAAAAATCTCAATTTCCCCCCTCTTCTCAAACCTTTCAAGAAATTTATCCAAAGAGCCGATTTTTTCTTCAATATATTCGCAGATTGAAGGTGTTAAATCCAAATTTGTAGCTTTTATATTTATAGTTATATTATGAGATATTTAATAATACAATTTAATTAATACAAATATTATACGGTTTTTTGAAGATTTAACAAGCCCCGTTAGACAAAATAAATTGTGAAATTCTCTGATTTTTAAAATCATATTTAAAATAAACTTAGATTAATATTTGTCTAACGGGGCAAGTTATAAAAAATCCCTCTCCGATCGAAATCAGAGAGGGATAAAAGATTATTTCTTCTTTTTCTTTCCTTTTTTCTTAGCTGCCATTGTAATATTCGCAGGCGTTTTTATTTTTTTATTAAAAATATTAAAAATTTTTTCGCTTGCGAAAAGAATTTTTAGCCAGTGTTGGATTGTCGACCTGCCAATCACGCTGACCATTAGAAACAAGTTCTTGCTTTAATCTTAGAACAAATAAGTTTCTACGTAAATGTGGATAACTTATTTCGCGAATTATTTTCGAAAAAAACTTTGATAATCCGAATTTTTATTTCAAATATAAAAAAACTTATACCAAATATTCTATTTCTTCCTCCAATTTTACTTTAAATTTCTTGTAAACTTCGTCTTTTACCAAAAAAATCAGCGATCTTATGTCATTTGCGGTGGCATCAAGCGCGTTGACTATAAAATTCGGGTGTTTTGGCGAAATCATGGCGCCACCGCAAGAAACTCCCTTGAGGCCAACCTCAGAAATTAAATAAGCGACTGGGATTATTGGAAACGGGTCGGTTTTTATTTTACTTTTCATATTCTCATTAATTAATCCCATCCGTTTCAACGGCACATTTTTAAAGGTGCTGCCGATATTAGGGTGTTCAAGCGGTTGTTTCTCTATTCGATATCTGATATTTTCCGCCGCTATGTCGCGCATTTCTTTTTTATCGCCTTTTTGGGCGAGCAATGTAGCTTCCAAAATTATTTCGCGGCTGCTGTTGGACTTAAAAATACTTGAACGATAAAAAAATTCACATTCATCGCCGGTTCTTTTAATTATTTTAGTTTTAGATTTTGAAATATCCAAGCTGATAACTTCTTTAATAATATCTTTTGTTTCGCCGCGAAAAGCGCCCGCATTGCCGCGAACCGCTCCTCCTAAAGTCCCAGGCAAGCCGGCAGCCCATTCCAAACCGTCCAAGCCTTTTTCCAAAAAATAATCAACCAGTTCATCCATTAAGATCCCGGCGCCAACTTTTATCAAATCTCCTTCTTCTTTTATGAAATTTATTTCCGGCTTTAAAACCAATCCGTCAAAAATTTCATCGCTGAATAAAATATTGGTTCCTCCGCCCAAAACAAAAATTTTGTTTTTTGTTCGCCGGGCTTCCTCAACTCCTTTTAAAATTTCGTCTACGTTCTTAGCGCGTAAAAAAATTTTCGCCGGCCCACCGATTTTATAATTACTGTAATTTTTCAATATAACGTTTTCCTCAAACATCTTAAATCTCAAACCAGCCCTCAAGAATATTTTTTTCCATCATTTGCTCCATTTTTTCTTCGCCGAAATATTCTATAAAAATTTTATTCCACAGCGCCTCTTGGTGATGATAAAGATATTTCACAAGCTCTTTTTCTTTTACCAAAGACATCGCCGTATCGATAAGATTAAAACTTACCAGCGCTTCAGCGCCGCTTTCAGTGATAAAATAATCCCCTACCCAATTAAGATTTTCCCAAAAAGCCAAATCTGCCGAAAAACCGTTAAAAGATTTTCCTGTTTCAACTAACATTCTTTCCGCTTTTTCCCAATGCATCGCTTCGGGATTAATGTGGGGCTCAAAAAGCCGCCAATCGTTTTCGTCGTCTTTGGCAAGATACCTTTGGACAACCAGCCAGCGCATTTTACCGTTTTCGGGCAAATTTAAACGATTTTCAACCAAGTCGCCTCGTAGAAGCGAAATTACGTTTTGAGCGAAATCATCTTTATTTTTGGCGGATTTACGGAATAATTTTGAATAAAATTCCACTTCGCTGAAATAGTGCAAAATCAATCCGAAATTACGCAACGTTTCTCCCGATATCTCCAAAGAAAGCGGAATGACATAAATTATTCCCATTTCTTTCAAATGGCTGATATTGTGGTATTTATGGGCTACAAAACTTTTGGCGATTTCCGCCCACCTTTCAGGCAAGGCTAAAACTTTTATTTCTCTTTCTTCAAAGTCTTCCGGAGACAAATTTTCATATTGGTTGAAGAAATTTTTATTAAGCCATTCGTTTCCTTCCACAAATCTTAAAGCGGGGAAAATTTCGAAAATGTCTTCTTTTTGAAGCATTTCGCCGACTGATTCATAATTTAACGCTTTAAGAATTTTTTTTGGCGGACTGTTTTCTAAAAATTCGGCGGCCTTTTCTTTTTTTAAAAAAAATCCTTTCGGCTCGCCGCAAATCTTCTTGGCGATTTCCAAAACTTTTTGCCAATCGCTTGGAGAAACTGCCGAAGGCTCGTTAAAAGCCATAAAAAGTTTACCGTTATCGGCCTCCATTTTACTGATTAAAGCATCGTAAATCTGTTTAGCGTTCAAATTTCTGCCTAAATTCAAATAATCAAGACTTTCCCTGATTCTTTTTTCATTTTCCGCGGTAATTTTTTCCATTACCGATTTTTTCCCCGTCAGCGCGCCGAGCCGTTCTTCCAGTAAATGAATATTATTTTTATCTGCGCGAAGAATTTTGGCTATTTTTTCGTATGGCATAAAATTTTTAATTTACCCCATTTTTTATCGTTAAATTCTCTTTTAGTTAAAATTCCCTCTTTCGCCCCGATTTTTCCCACAACCGAAGCGGCGTTCGCCGAGCCGAGCCGAATTGCATACTCTACCGCCTTTGGCGGTAAATTTTCAATTTTCAACCCGCCTGCCGGACGGGCAGGTTTGCAATTTTCAATTTGCCGAATTAAACCGGCCACAAACCCACTGCCGAAAGCGTCGCCGGCGCCAAGTCTATCAACGATTTTCCCGGAAAAAACTCCTGCGCGATAAATATTTCTACCGTCTGAAACAACGACTCCTTTCGGCCCATTTGTCATTACCACTATTCTCTTTTTCACCATATCGAGCTTTTCAAAAATTTCTTTTTCTTTTTTGTAATCTATCCCTGTTAAAACAGCGCCTTCTTCCAAATTTAAAATCAAAACTTCAGTTTGATCCAAAAGCGGCTTCAATTTTTTCAATCCCAAATCAATAAACTTTCTTGAAGGATTAAAAGCTATCAAAGTTTTACTTTTGTGAAAATGATTAAAAATCTTTTCAATTGTTCCGTAGAAAATATCTCCGGGCGCAATATAAACCCACTTGCTTTTCATTTTACCAAAAGGAATTTCCGAAACGCTTAGCCCGCTTGAAGCGCCGTAATAAATTAAAACTGTCCGCTCGCCCGAAGAATTAAGTAAAATAGTTGAATAATCGCTTCCTTTCTTTTTATCTTTTATGACCAAGGGAGAAATTTTTTCTTTCTTTATTTTTTCCAGAATATAATCGGCATTTTCATCGTTCCCCAGCCTAACCAGCGCCGCAGTTTCTAAATCTTGCCTGCTAAAAGTCGTTGCCGCGTTGGTTGAACCGCCGCCGGTTAAAAAAACCGCTCTTTCAATTTTAATTTTCGCTCCAATCGGAAAACACTGCGCTTCGCTTTCCGGAAAATCTTTTTTTCCAAGATTCTTATCATTCCGCAAAATTTTAAAATCTGGACTTAATAAAAAAACGTCCTTTGTCGCCGAGCCAATTGTTGTAATGTCAAACATTCTTTAATTTTAACAATTGCCGAAAATTTTAGCAAACTAACCGTTAATGCCAAAAAGTTCTTTTGCATTTTCAGTTGTTTGCCCCGCTATTTTTCCCAAAGATAATCCTTTTATCTCCGCTATTTTCTTCGCCACCTCAATAACATATAACGGTTCATTTCTTTTTCCCCTATAAGGAACGGGGGTTAAAAATGGACAATCGGTTTCAATTAAAATATCTTCAAGCGGAGTTCTTAAAATAACCTCATCATAATCACGGCTAAGGGTGATTATTCCGTTAAAAGCGATTTTAAACCCCATTTCACGATATTTTCCCGCCTCTTCCAATCCTCCAGAAAAACTATGAAGAACGCCAGGCTGAAAATTTAGAATTGAGAATTTAGAATTTAAGATTTCTAATAAATCATTGTGAGCTTCGCGGCAATGAATAATCAGCGGCTTTTTCAATTCAAGCGCCAATTCAATCTGCTTTTTAAAAATTTCTTTTTGTTTTTCCTTAATTCTTCCCGCCAAAGGCGGGTTCGCCTCGGGCGAAAATTCATTATTCTCAATTCTATGGTAGTCCAATCCCGTTTCGCCGATTGCCACAACCTTCGGATTTGCCGCCAATTCTTTTAAAACCGAATAATCAAATTCTTCTTTTGAATCATTCGGGTGAAAACCTACCGCTGCGTAAACACCGGGGAATTTCTCCGCAAGCTCAACCGCCTTTTTTGAGGTTTCAAAACCAACGCCGGCATTTATCATCCAGACGCCATTTTCTAAAGCTCTTTTAATAACTTCATCGGCGTCATTCTTATAATCTTTCAAATTTAAATGAGCGTGAGTGTCAATAAGCATTATTGTATTCTCGGGAATAAATTGAGCTTTTCTTTTTGCTCGCCGAGATTTTTAAGATAATTTTCCGCTTTCTTCATCTTTGACGGCATAAACGGCTTGAGCCAAAAAACGATTTTTTCCAAACCGAACGTTAAACCGCTTAAAATCTTTTTTGTTTCATTATTCTTATTCTCCAATAAACTCCAAGGCTTTTTATCATTGATATATTTATCCATCGCGCCGGCGAACAACAAAACATCTTTCAACGCGTCATAAAATTGGAAATTCGCCATTTTCCCCGAATAAGATTTTTCCGTTTGGCTGCATAAATCCAAAATCGCCTGGTCGGCGCCAACGGCTTTTATGTTTTCAACCCCGAATTTCAAAACCATCGTCAAAACCCTTTCAAAAAGATTTCCCATGCCGTTCGCCAAATCGGAATTGTAGCGTTGTTCAAATTTTTTATAAGTGAAATCTCCGTCTTCGGTTGTCGGAAATTCCGCCAAAAAGAAATAGCGCGCGCCGTCGGCTCCATATTTTTTAACCAGTTCAAACGGGTCAATAACGTTACCCGAAGACTTAGACATTTTTTGTCCGTCAACGGTAATAAATCCGTGAGCGAAAATAATGTCAGGCGGATTCAAACCGGCCGAAAAAAGCATTGCCGGCCAATAAACCGCGTGAAATTTTAATATATCTTTTCCGACAACATGAATTTTTTTATCGTTTTCTTGCCACCAACTTTGGAATTTTTCACCACCTTTGCCAAAATCCAAAGCGGTAATGTAATTGCTTAAAGCATCAAACCAGACCCAAATTTTCTGGCTTGAATCTCCCGGAACGTCTATCCCCCAGCTTCGCGCCCGTTCGCTTGAACGAGAAACGCAAATATCTTCAAGCCCCCTGTTGATAAAAGCCAAAATTTCGTTTTTCCGGCTTTGGGAAATAATTTTTATTTTTTCTTTTTCAACCAAATTTTTTAAATAATCCTGATACTTTGAAAGCCGGAAAAAATAATTTTCTTCTTCCATAAATTCCGGCTTGATTAAATGAATCGGACAAGTCCCGTTTTGGAGCTCATCTTCTTTATAAAATGTTTCGCATGCAACACAATAAAACCCGGAATATTTCTTTTTGAAAATGTCTTTTTCGCAGGCCTTCCAAAGTTTTTGGACACCTAAAATATGGCGTTCTTCCGTTGTCCTTATAAAATCGTCAAAAGACAAATCAAACGCGCTTTTAAGTTCAAAGAATTTGCCGGCGTTTTTGCTAACCAATTCGCTTACTGAAATACCTGCATTTTCCGCCGCTCGAACGTTTTTCAAGCTATTTTCGTCCACGCCGCTTAAAAAAAATACCTCTTTTCCCAATAAACGTTCCCTTCTCGCGAAAACATCAGCGAAAATTTTTTCAAGAGCGTGGCCGATATGCGGAAAAGCGTTAACATAATCTATCGCGGTTGAAATAAAAGTTTTATCCATTAATTCGTTGTTAATTTTCCGGCGCGCGCCTTTCTTCTTTCCCAATCAAAAATTATTTCCTGGAAAATAACCGTCACCGGCACCGCGAGAATCACTCCGACAAATCCGGCAATCTGCGCGCCGGCCAAAAGAGAAAAAATAACGACAACCGGACTCACACCGACGGTCTTTTTCATAACTAAAGGAACCAAAATATGATTTTCAATCTGATGGACAACCAGAAAAATTATTATTGAATAAAAAGCCAAAACCCACGATTGGGGAAAAATCATTAGAAAAGCGATTGCGCCCGCCAAAAGCGGCCCGACAAGGGGCAATATCTCCAAAATTGCGCTCAAAATGGCGATGAGCAAAGCGTATTTTACACCCAGTGCCCAAAGTCCGAAAAACGTCATCACTCCAATTAAAAGCATTAAAACAATCTGACCTTGAAGCCATAGACCCAATTTTTTTCTTACTCTTAAATAAATTTTAACGACGTGTTCTTCGTGTGTAACGGGCAAAATGGCTCTTAAAAAACTTTCCACGCCATACTGATTTATGGTCAAATACAGAGAAATCACGAAAATGATGACAACCATCGTCAAATTTCCAAAAGCCGCGGTTGCAAAGTTTATAAATGAACCGCCACCGCTAAAAATAATATTCGCCAAACTTCCCAAATTATTAATGTATTTATCCACGTCTATTATTTTGAAAATATCAAACTGACCAAAAATCGGCAATTCTATATTTGAAACATTTTTCAAAAAATTTTGGAGTTCGTAAATAATTGTCGGTACAATAGCGTATAAAAGTAAAGCAAAAACTGCCAACGCCGCCAAAAAAATAAAAATAGTTCCTAAAATCCTTGGAATTTTTTTGCGTTGGAGCCAACTGACTATCCCGTCAAGCGCCGAAGAAATTATAATCGCCACAAAAAGCACAACTAACGCTTCACGCGCTAAAAACAAAGCCGATACCAAAGCGGCCATAAAAAATATTTTCCATAAACTCGCCCATGAAATTTCAAATTTGTTCATCCCACACATAACTTGCACAATCAACAAATTTTCAATTAGTTATTGAATGTACAATTTTTAATAATTTTCACTTATATGACCCACAGCAAATTATGTGTGGGATTCATCGTTATTATTTTAACGGAATTTCAAAATTTGTTCAAATCGCGGCTTTTCCTTAAAAGGCCCTATTATGACGAGGTTTAACTTATTATTCTTAAAAATGTCTTTCGCGACGGCCGATATTTCTTCGACTTTTACCGCCTGAATTTTTTTAATTGTTTCTTCGGGCGAAACAATTTTTTTCGTTATAATTTCCTGTCCGCCGTAAAAACCCGCCAATTGGTCGGAAGTTTCAAGCCCCATTATCAAACCGCCCACGCAACGGTCCTTAACTCTTTGAAGTTCTTCTTTTTCAATCGGTTCCTTAACCAATCTTTCAAATTCTTCAACAACCGCCTTTATCGCTTCGCTAACTTTGTTATTATCCACTCCGGCGGAAGCGGTTAAAAACCCGTGGTCGCTGAGCAAATCCGCCTCGGATTTTACGTAATACGCCGCTCCCATTTCTTCGCGTAATTTTTGGAACAATCTGGAACTCATTCCCCCGCCCAAAATATCGGCGAGCAAATCAATCGCGTATTTTCTTTTGTCAAAAATATCAAAAGCGCGGACGCCGACAACCAAATGCGCCTGGTCCGTTTCTTTCATTTTCAAAAAAATCCGTGGAGATTTTTGGCTTTCAACCGTTTTAAGCTTCTGAACTTTTTTGCCCGTTCTTATTCCGGAAAACGCGCTTTCTATTTTTTTAACCGCTTCTTTCTCATTGAAATTTCCGGTAACAACGACGGTAGTCGACTTCCCCAAATAATGATTTTTCTGATATTCAATAAAATCATTCCGGTTTATCCTCCTGATTATTTCCTTTTTGCCCGCGATATCCCATCCGGCCGGCTGGTCGCCATAGAGTAAATTTGTAAAAAATTCCTGAACTCGCCTCATCGGCAAATCCTCATACATATTTATTTCTTCAATTATTACTCCCCGCTCTTTTTCAATTTCTCTTTGGTTAAAAACCGGATTAAGATAAATATCGGAAATAATGTCTAAAATTTCATCAAAATACTTGGGCTGAACCTTGGCGTAATAACCGGTGTATTGGTTTGAAGTGAAAGCGTTATAAGCCGCGCCTACGGCGTCCAATTCGGAAGTGATATCGAGACTACTAAGACGCTTTTCGGTGCCTTTAAAACACATATGCTCCAAAAAATGAGAAACACCGTTGTTTTTTCTGGTTTCATATTCCGAACCGGCTTCAACCAAAATCAAAATCGTAGTCGTCAAAGCATCCGCCATCGGGACGGAAATAACACGAAGATTGTTTTTAAGGAGAATTTTATTGCTTTTATGCATTAAAAATATGTTATCAGAAAAAGATTAAAAAAACAACTTACTCTTCTCCGTAAATAAGCTCTTTTGAAGGAATAAGTTTTGGGTCGGTTGGCAGGGTGAAATGGAAAACCGAGCCGCGATTGATTTCCGATTCAGCCCAGATTTTTCCGCCGTGGCGGTTTATGATGTTTTTGGCGATATAAAGCCCGAGACCGGAGCCTTCTGCGGCAAATTTAACCGCGTTTGCGGAACGGAAAAACTTGGTAAATAATTTTTTAATATCTTCTTCCGAAAGTCCCACGCCGGTATCCTTAACGCTCACTTCCAAATATGGTTCATCTTTTAAACGCTCAATTTTAACAATTACTTTTCCATTCGCGACGTTGTATTTAATAGCGTTGTCTATAAGATTTGAAAGAACCATGCTTATTTTTTGGCGGTCAAGCGATACCGCAACCGATGACTCGACAGATTTTTCAAGATAAATTTTTATGTTAAATTGCTTTGCTATCGGCTCCATGCCTTTAATAATATCTTCAATAAAACTTATAATTTCGACGTTGTCAAACTGATAGCCAAATTCCCCTTCCTCTATTTTCGAGACATCGAGCATATCGTTTATCATTTTCATCAATTTTGCCATCGCGCACAAAGCAGCTTCAATTATCGGCTTTTGCTCTTCGGACATTTTTTGTTTTGAAAGTTCTTCTATCGCCCAATTAGTCGCCGTTGCCGGAGTCCTTAATTGGTGCGAAGCGGTGGCGATGAATTCGGTTTTTGATTTTAAAAGTTTTATTTCACGAGTCCTATCGCGGACGATTTTAACGAATCCCAAAAGCTGGCCGCTTGAATCGATAATTTTATCCGTAGCAACCCGCAGACCCATATCGGATTCGTTAAATGAAATATCTATTATTTGCGGGTATTGTCCAGGGTCGGAACGCCTGATAACCAAAGGCGCGAGCGAAGGAAAAATCGCCTGGCTCAATAATTTGAATTTCGGCTCGCGGACGGTTTCGGGAGTAAAATACTTTCCTAATACTTCTTTTGACTTAAGAGTGAAGATTTCTTCCGCCGCTCTGTTAAAAATAAGGATTTTAAAATTCGGGTCATAAGCGATAATACCGTCTTTCAAGTTGGCAATAATGCTTTTCAACTCATTTCTTTCAATCTTTACTTCTAAATTGGAACGCGCCAAACGCAAATTATTTACTAAAATTATCGTTCCTAAAACCAGCAAAATCGCCAAAACGGCGAAAATCAAAACTTGCGGGAGATAGATTAAATCAATTATAAAAAGGACGACCAAAAAAGGCAAAAAAAACCAAAACAGCCTCATTTCCGGCAGTTTAGCGTATAGAGCTATTTTTTGAAAAAAACGCTTCATTATAAATAATTTAAAATGCAAATATCAAAAATCAAATTTACATTTTTCGCTACAATTCCAGCACGTACAATTTACTATCATATTTATTAATAAAGAATAACTTGCCATCGACAAAATTAAGATTGATCGCATCTATTGCTGAAGCGTTTCCGTCAAAAATCCGCTCAAAAGAATTACTTGTAATATCTATTTGATATAGCGAATCTACGAAATAAACCGCGTTTTTCAAATAATCGTCGGGCAGCGCCGATTTATCGGGGATGCTTTGAGGAATGGCGCAATAAATTTTCGGGTCGGAAACAAAACACTTTTCCGGCAAAGTAACGAATTCGAAATTGGCCATTATCTCTCCTTGGTCATTTATTAAATTTAAAATTCTGCTTCTCCCCTCCATAGAGCTTGAAAATTGCAAACCGATTTTACCATCGGAAGACCAGTTAACAATTAACCCGTTCAATCCATTTTCTTCCGAGGTAAGCCTGCTTAATGTTTTTTTAACGACATCAACCGCCCAAATTGAAGCCGGATAAAAAGCCGACGGTTTGGGAACAAGCGTTATTTTATTTTGAGAAATCCAGTTCAAGCCAAAATCTCCCTGATAAAGCGAAAGCAAAGTTGCCGGCTTCTGCTTTAAATCAATTAAGCTTTTTGTTATTAAATCGCTTTTACCCGGATCTCCGGCGTTTGCCGAAAAATATGCGGCTTTTTTGCCGTCCGGAGAAAAATCGGCGGCGGTTATTTTATCAGGCAAAGATTCAAAAATATTGTTTTCTGAATTGTAAACGACAAATTTTGACGCGCCCGAATTCCCGCTCTTGATAATAACCCTTTTGCCGTCCAATGAAGACTCAAGCGATTGGAAATTTTCTATCGAGCTTGAAGTGAGCGCTTCGTCCGCGCCATCGGCTTTTATTTTATAAATTATCCCGTCGCGGCCGACATAAAATACTCCGCTCCCCTGAATCTTTTGGTTTGAATTAAAAACCCAGTAACCGTAAATTGTATTATCGCTTATAACGCTTAATTTTGAAGCAACGGCTCCGTCCGAAGAAGAACCCGCGAGATTGTTTATTGAAATCGATTGGCCATTAACGGAATTTTGCGGAGAAGAATCCGGCGGCGTTAAAATCGTCCGCGTTTTTTTCCAGGCAAAATAAACGCCAGCTCCCAAAGCGATAATACATAAAACTATTACCGTTATAATTATAATTTTTTTGTTCATGTTACTAAAATATCCCAATGGTCATTTTCAAGCGCATATACCGCTCCCGAAGGCGAAACATATCGCGCCGCCCCGTCGCTTGTCCTATTTGATATTTTTTGAAAATTTTGCGTTATATAATTATTAAGATTGGCATTTAACCTCAAATCAACTTTATAGCCATTGCAATGGCTATAAACTCCAACCGCGTGAACCGTACCACACCCTTCGGTACCGGCTGTGACAAAAACATTATCGTTTCCAACACTTAAAACCAAAGACAACACCTCATCTATTGTTTTAGGTCGTATTCCATTAAGGTTAACGCATCCCGTCGATTGGCCGATCGGACAAACATCTTTAGTTCCTATCCCGCTTGCGGCAAGCATCTGTCTAGCTTGTTCCTCCTGTAACCCCCCGGCTGCGTAAATCAAAGGCGTTAAATCCGTAGTTCCTGGCATTAATAATTGGTCAGGATTTTTTAATTTTACTAAATCCGGGTTTATAGTATTAAGAATAAGATACGCTCCAAGCAGTAAAATCAACCCCCAAATCGCGGCCCAAATCCACTCCATTGCGTCTTGCTTGGTTGAAACCGCGCCTGAAACCGTCCACAAAATAGCCCCGTAAACCAAAACTCCCAAGGCCGCGCCCCCGACCACTCCAAGCGCAATTCTATAAAATTTTGAGATGAAATCCGCCGGGCTTGTCGCGTCCGCCCAAGGATATTTATAGTCCACATTTATTTGCGAAGGAGCGTCAACTTCCCAAGAACCTGTAGCGCCGCCGGCGAACGATTCCGCAGGAACTAAAAAAACGAAACAGACAAGGAAAGCAAATGTTAAAATATATAAATTTGTTTTTATCTTTTCCATAAAATTTCTATTTTATTGTCAAATTAATCGTCTGGCTCGCCGACTCCAGTATTTTTGTTATATTGTTCATAGCAACCGACAAATTTACTCTTGAGCCAATCGGCGCTTGGGGGTCAATATTTAAATCAAGAGTGAAAGGGTCGCCTTTTTGCGATTCCGGCTCCTGGCCCAAAACCGACCACTGAACGGAAAAATAATCTTTATTATTAGTATTAAAGAAAAACGGCAAAACGTTAAATGTGAATTTTCCGGTTTTTATTTCATTATTTTTATATGGAGCGTCTATCACCGCTTCCGGTCGAACCACCGGAATATCTATCATTTTATCCATAAATCCCCCGCCCAAAAAATCAACAATGGCGATTCTAACCTGCATTGTTTGGCCGAAATAATTCGGAGCGATAAGATTTATTTTTTTAATCCCCAAACCGTTATCTTCGTTTTTAACCAATTTATCGTTTATATACCAACGAACTTTCGCGCTTGAAAGGTCTGCCGGCTTGCCATTATTTATCAATTCAAAATTAACTTCCATTTGAGTTCCGGCGGTCGGAAAAATTTTACCGCTGTACCAATCAGGAACATAATTTTGCGCTTTCCAAGAAATTAAAAATTGAGGGGGGGTTTGGGCATAAGAAAAATTAAAAGATAATAAATAAAAAATAATAAGCGATAGAACCGATACGGAAATTTTTAATTTAAAATTTAACTTTTTCATATATTTATTTTATTTCGCAATTGCGGCGCCCGTAGCCTTCGCCGCCAAATTACCTGTCCCGGCGGAAAGCGCTTGCGCGACTTTGGGATGATTAATCATATATATCGCCATCATCACACTTGCCGTTTTAAACGACAAAAAGCTTAAAAATGGGATTATATCCAACAAATTTCCGGCGATAACCGAAACTTGCTGCCTGAAACCCATTCCTCCTCTCATTATAAGCCAAAATTCCGTAATGGCAAAAAATGAAAAACTTATAAGTGGAGCTATTATAAGAACGCCTACTCCGATTACCGGAATTAAAGCTAAAAAATTTAGAGCCGCATCAACGGCGTCGGCGAACAAATTCAACAAAACCATTAATAACGCTTCCACTAATGAAATTTTTTTGGAGTCATCCATTTTTTTCTTGTTGTTGCGCCAATAATTCTTCAGGGTTTGTGGTAATAACTTTATTTTCAAAATATGAAGCGATAATTTGAATTGCAACGTGCTTCAAGCCGGCGAAAAACAAACCTTCGCCGATATTCGCCTCAAGCAACAGCTGTTTTTCCGACCCGGACAAATTAAAAGTTTTTGCCACCACATCGATGCCAACCGGCGCTTGTTTAAGCAAAAGCTGAATGGCTGAATTGGAAATAATCGGCCGGCCGTAGGGCGACTCCAAAAAATCTTCCACGTTTTGAGTTATGGTCGTAAGCCCAAGATAATATTTTCGGCAGCGTTTTGCCAAGAAGGAAAGAAAGTTCGCGCTATCGGAATATTTCATAAGCCACCACGCCTCATCTATGAGCATTATTCTTTTTTTTACATCGGCGCGGATAAGATTCCAAATAAAATTCAAAACAATGTACATCGCGATAGGCCGGAGCTGCTCTTCCAGGTCGCGGACGGAAAAAGCAATCAGACGGTTTTTTATATCTACGTTCGTCGCTTTATTCGTAAAGCCGGCGTAGCTTCCCTTGGTAAACCGCTCCAGACGTTTCGCCAGATTTTTTCCTCCCTCGGTGCTTTCAAGCACCGTTTGAAAATCTTCCAAAAGAGGCGCCTCAAGTTCCATAAAATTCGGCTGGTCGGGAGTGATGTTCCGCGATTCATAAGTTGCGATTATAGCGCTGTCTAAAAGCGCTTCTTCTTCCGGAGTGACGGCGCCAAGCATTAATTTTATAAGGCCGGTTAAATTAAGAATATGCGATTTAAAAATATCCGCCGGGTCTTCGCCTTTGGGAACGATTGGAATGTCAAAAGGATTAATTTGGCTTTCCGAAGTAAGAGAAATTTTGAAAAAACTGCCGCCGACGGATTCCGCCAATTTTTGATATTCGTTTTCGGGGTCAATTATCAAAACGTCTATCCCCATCATCAAATAACGCAAAATTTCCAATTTGCAAGCGTATGATTTTCCGGAACCGGATTTAGCGAAAACTACCGAATTGGCATTTTCCAGAGAAAATCTGTCAAAAATCACCAAAGTATTATTATGCCGGTTAATGCCATAAAGAATCCCCTCATCCGAAGTCAAATCAACCGAAACAAACGGGAACATTGAAGAAACCGGCCCGGAATTCATCGGCGAATTGATAAGAAGCTTATCGATATTCAATGGCAAAGTGGAAGCGAATCCGTCCAATTGCTGGAACATCGCCGGCTTAACGTAAACAAGTTGTGATTCGAATATTGAATTTATCTTTTCTCCAAGTTTCTCAAGCGCGTCCAAATTATCGGCGTAAAAGGTCAAATAAACTCCGATATTGAATAATTTTTCCTGCGCCTGCTGAAGCTGGTCTCTTAAACTTTCAATATCTTGGTGGGCGATTTCTAAAACCGGGTCCCTTACCAAACCTTTTTCTTGACGTTCCATCAATTGCGCTTCTATTTGGGCGGTTTTTCTGCGCAAATTCCTTAAAGCCAAAACGGTATCAACCGGATGGACGAAAATTGAAATATCCATAAGCTCCGGCATATTAATAATTGAGTTAAACCATCCACTTGAAAGATATCGCGGATAATTAAAAATGAAAACCGTTTTGGCGAATTTATCTCCCAATTTCAAATAGCCCGGTTCCACTTCCATGCCTGCCGGCGCAATTATATTTTGCACTCCCTTTTCGTCTTTTTTATTAAATTGTCCGCTTTCTATTCCCATAATAAAATTATTTTTTTTCTATCGTTGAAGGGTTGTAAAGGTTATATAACAGTTCAACTAATTCTTCTTTCATCAAAGCCACCACTCTTAATCCTATTTGCGACAAACCGCTAATAACCTGGTCCGTTCTTTGATTTAACTGGATTAATTTTTGTTCAAAACTTTCTTCCGCGCCGGAATCTTTATTTTTTTTTCCGCTAAAATTGAACACATCGAGAATTTTTTTACCGCCTCCGGGAATGACAATCGGGTCATAAGAAACGACGACGAAAAAATTTTTCTCCATCACCGCGTTCGTTTCAATGAAAGAATGGATGAATTCAATATATTCCGATATTTGATTTTTTAAGAGTTCATTTTCTTCCGATGATTGACGCTGGCCTAACTTGGCAAGATAACTTTCTATATTCATTTTTCGGGAATGAATTATTATTTGCGCCGAAAAATCAAGCGTGTTCAAAAAATTCTGGTAAGCGTAAATAATGATGTTTTGTTCCTCTTCCGATTTAAGCTCGAAATTTATTCCGGAAACCATAAGCACGCGCCGAAGCGAACCGTTTTTCATAATTATCGCGTCGCCGCGGATATCCTTAACTTCCACGAATTGTTGAGTTGACCGCGCTTCCTTTGCCATATGTTTAAATACTAAATTAAAAATAATAAATAATAAATAACTAATTTATCTTTTCTTCATTGTCATTATACTAGAAGCAAATATTTTGGCTAATTCTCTTGTTTCCCTCAAAAGCCACAAACACTCATCTTGTAAGGTTTTAGGAACTAATTTCCCATCTCGTAGAACCGATAGCCAAAAAAGAGTTTCGTTCGCTGACTTTAAAGAATAACTAAAAAAATTTTGATAATCCTTTTTAGAACTTGCGGCGTATGCTTCAAAATAATTCGCTCCTATACTTGTACCACTTCGCATCAATTGACTAATAATTTCTCTAATAACTAAGTCTTTAGGCAAAGAACTTAAAAATTTTACCAAACGTAAAATATATTTATAAATTCTTAATTTAAATTCTTGCTTTTCCATTTAATTACATTAAATTTTTAATCTATTATTTTTTATTTATTATCTATAATCTACCCTTCTCGCCGCTTCTTTTTCACCGCTTATTTTTCTGAAAACTTGAAATTTTTCTTGCGACTTTTCCCCCCAATGCGGAAATTTTAATCCCTTTTCTCTTTTAGGAATCGGATTTTTCGTCGTCATCAAATCCTGCCAAAGTTTTTTTATTGACGGCGTTCCGGCAAAAAAATCCCTAAGCGTTTCCCTTTTCACCGCAAACATTTCATTTTCCGTTGTTCTCTGCCAAAGATAAAATCTTGGCCCCCAAAAAAAACAGAAAACGTGGAAAATAATTTTTGGCAGCGGCTGGCCGTTATATTTTACGAATGCCAAAACAACGACTATTGAAGCGAGAATCGCTGTTAAAATAATCCAAAGCCAAAATGCCAAAATGAAATAAAAAAGAAAACTGAGCGCCGCGGCAATGGCCAAACAAAGGAACTGTTTTAACGTCAAAGGCCCGACAATTTTATTTTCAATTTCTATGAACTGGGGAATTTGAAAATTCATAAAAAATTATTTAAACATTCCCAAATCAATCGTTTCTTCAGATTCGTCTTTCTGTTCCGTTTTAGGTTCAATTTTAGGTTCAATTTTAGGTTCAATCTTTTCGGGTTCTTGTTGAAGTTTTATTTCCGGAACTACGGGTAAATTTTCCTCGCCGTAATTAACGATTTTTATTTCTTCCGCTCCGATTTCCAATTCCGCCCTTACCGGTTCTTCTTCTTTTTTAAATTCATCCCTACTCCGCAAAAAATTAAACATTCCGCTTAATGATTTCAATTTTCCCGAAAGCGGCTTAAATCCGGCTTCTTGGTGAATAATCAACGGACCGTTTTCCACTTTCGGCTCTTCCGTTTTTTTCTCTTTTTTTTCTTCGGTTTTTTCAATTATTATTGGCTCGGATAAATCTATTTTATTTTCTTGTTTATGATTTTCGTCTTCAACAATCTTAAATGAAGACTCTTCCATTTTCTTTCTCAAGTCAAGAATTGGTAACTCCTCTTCTTCTCCTATATTTTCCGTTTCAGACGAAGCGGGCTGATAAATTTTTTCCAAATCGTTTTTAAATTGAGAAAATATTTTTTTGTTTATTTCCGCGGCTATCGTGTCGGCGATTTCAATATTAATATTCAACGCCTCTCTAATTTCCAAAGCGAAATCTTCCGAATGTATAAACCCCATCAATACTCCTCCCGTCAGCGTGGCGATTTTTTGAATTTTATCCTCCGCTAAATGTTGGTTTTCGCAAACACGCCATAAAATTTCGGCGTTATAATCGGAAAATATCGCCTGCCTTAAATTGTAAGGCAGGGTGTCCCATCTCGTTAAAGCTTGTTGTTGAGAAAATTTAACCATGATTTTTATTTATTAATTAAAAACTTAAACATTTTCCTGACTCTCTATTGTCCCACCATAACCACCAAATAAGCTTCCGCCAAAATTCTTTCTGCTATTATAAAGCCCCCTCGCTCTATTACTCAATTTTGTGCCAAACATATTATCGTGGTCGTCAAAAAATTTCAGCTTGTCTTTTATAGAAGCGCTTATACCCTTCTCTCTTTTTTCCATTGGCACTTTAAGTTCAGGATTATTTTCAAAATCATCAATATATTTATCGAGATCTTCTTGAAATTTTACGACGTCGCTACCCTTAAGCGAAGATCTAATTTTTGATATTGATCCAGGATGAGCATCCAATATTGATTTCTCAACTGCGCTTCTAATATTTATATGTTTCGTATTTTCTAAACCATAAGCGGCTTTTTCGCCCAAAATATCCCCCTGAAGCTTATCGTAATCCTTAATTGAATAACTATTTCTAAAACTCTTTGTTGCCTCTTCAAGAGAAATACTTTCACCTTTTTCATTTTTGCCTGTAAGCATGGCATTATTAAAACCAGCCGTTTTTTCCAAATCATCATATTCTTTACTTTTGCCGTAACTTCCAAAAATATTTTTCATTTTAGAGTCAGCAATATATTTTGATAGATTAGGTACCATATCTAATTTCTTATTCTTTACTAATCTAGTTAAAGCCGCAACTTTTTCATCATTTGCCATTGTTGATAATCCCATAGCTAATTGCTTATCTGAAAGATTCTTTTGTTTACTTTCGGCCTGACTAATTAATTTTTCACCCTGTTGAACACCAACACCGCTTAATCTATTGCCCAATCTACCTAGGGTATTTCTCGCAAAAAATCCCCTAACTCCTCCCGCAGAGCCAAGCTTTTGCATCCCCTCAATTGCTTTTTGGCCTAAGGCCGAACGCGCCGGCAAAGTTCCAAGTCTTATTCCTTTCCTTCCCACCCAGCCGCCGAACATTTTACCTCCTCCCTTCGCCATGCCCATCGCGGTTGAAGCGAAAGTAATTCCCATTTTATTCGCCGCAAATAATCCCCCAAGCAATAAACCCGCTGTTATTATAATTTGAGTGACATGGTCAAAAAAATCAGGGTTTAAAGTCATTGAATCTTTAAAGGCCTTCTCTACTTTCGCGCTTTGTTGTAGATCACCGCCAGAAATTTGCCTTATTTTTTGCAATTGGCTACCGCTTGAAATTACTAAAACTATAAAAAATAAAACTATCGGCGCAAAAAATGTCCAACGGATAAAATTACTCCACCATTCGGACCAATATTTTAAGGTTCCCGGAAAAATCCATAAAAGCCAAATGATGGGCATAACAACAAGAAGGACTCCCAGTGTAATCGCCCGAATCAAAAGCATAATAAATAAGGCCAAAAAAGTTAAAATAATAATAAAATTAAAAACAATCACAAATAAAAGGCTCGCCATGTATTTAAAGAAATAACTAAACATGCCTATTGTTATCTTCCAAATGGACACATCCTCAACCTTGACAAGCGCTTGAGGATTAAGAACACCCATTAAACCATCAGATATGTTCTTGCCATTTAGACTCTGAAGGAAAAAGTCGGTGAAAATATTTGAAATCGAAATAAACGCGCCGGCGATAGTCAAGCTGAAATTAACCAAAAGCGCGGCGACAATGAGTTTCCAAAGCGTTTGCTTCATCGCATAACTTTGAACTCTGAATATCGTTGCGAAAGCCATCGCGATAATCGCAAAAACAAATCCCAAATTCGCGAAACTTATCATTGTTTGCGCCCCGGTTTGTACAATAGGCAAACTAATTACGCTTTTACCTATGGCGATTGAAAAATCTATCAAATAACCAAGAAGAGTTATTATCCCAGAACAAATCACCAATAAAAGGTTAAGAAGGCCCGGAGAAGACATCGTACCAGTCGTACCAAAAGATATCAAAGACATCATATCATTAGTCCCGCCGGCAGGTTCGGGTATGCTGATGTTGCCTGCGAAAGATACATTACTACTAACCAAAAACACCGCGCCAAAAATTAATAACGCAAAAATAATTTTATATTTGTTTTTTATTTTCAATCCACTCATATATTTATTGACGGCAAGTTGCAATCAATCACTCCTCCCGGCCCTTGCTCAAGGTCTGCCCAATCTTTTTGTTTGTTTTTCAATTCCGTGTCCGAATTCTGTTTGCCCGAGCCGGAAACTATCGGCAAAAGGTATTGTTGAGTGTTGTATTTATTTGAAAAATCCAAGAAGGACGACTGCGCCAATGACCTCTGATTGACATCGTTGAAATCGGCTTTTTTAATATCATCAATCAATACATTCGCTTTACTGATTCTTGATTCCAAATCGGCAATCTCGGATTGAAGCCTGATAACTTCCGCTTGGGCGGCCTGAATATTGGATTCTATTATCATAGGTCCGCAGTTTGATATTTTTCGCGCATAAATAACCGATTCTTTTTTCCTGTCTAAAACATATTGCCATTCATCGACAAATTTATTTATTTCCGAAATCATTTGATTTTTGTCCTGTTGGAGCTGCGCGCTAACCGTCTGAAGCTGCGCGCCAACCGTCCCGCCATAAGACGAATCAGAACTTGAAGGTTGTAACTCACTAATCCCTTCTTTAATCAAACGATTAATAAGCGCGTTAACTATGGCGGCGGTGTAAGATTGGACGTTTGCCGCCCATTGAGAATCCGAATTTATGGCATTCCTTACGGTTTCACCCACTGTGTCGCCCGGAGTAATATTTTCCATCTGGTTAGGATGACAATAATTGCCTTTGCTATCTTTGACCAAATCGGCGATTAGAGTTCCATACTCTTCTGACAACATTTTTTTTGTGTCAGCGCTCACACCGCCGCCTTTGCATCTTTTAACCGACAAAAATCCGCTTCCGGCTTGGATTTCTTTTGACGCCGCATCCACCGCTTTGGCGGCTTGGTCGTTAAGATTGGCGCTGACCTGCAACGCCACTCCGTAATAATTATTTTGAGGTTTCATTACCTCGGCATATCCAATCCATCCGCCTTTGCTAAAATCGTTATAAAAATCATCAATATTATCGACAATGCTGTCCAAAGTACATTTAACGTTTTCTGAAAACTTCGGCGTTGGCTGAAGCTGTAGCATAATTTGGGCTTTGAACGGCGAACAGATGAAAGCAGCATCTGTCTGAAGCACAACGTCTCCAACTGCCGCGCTGGCGGAATCCCGCAAAAAACCCTGGAAATCCGTAACGAATTGAGGTGAACCTCCGCCTTGAATCCATGTAATCGTCTGGTCAACCATTGAATCCATTATTCTTTTCACGACTACATCGCGAAGCGCTTTCAACAAATCCTCTGTAAGCCACCGAATAAATTCTTGTCCCCAAGAAACCGCTGTTTCCGTATTAAGCGCTGCTAACCCCGCCCAAGTGCCCACGTCTTCGACCGGAATCGCATATGCTTGTTTTGCAACAAAAATCCCCGAGCTCATAAGCAAAGAAATTATTATCGCGAAAATTATTATTTTTTCTTTTAATCTTTTCATCTTAACAACGTTTATTACAAACCAACCTCTCTGCGCTTCGCGGACAATTCCTCATAAATCGATTTCGATCCGTCTAAAAGCTGCGGAAACATTTGAGCTGCCAAAGAAGCGCCAACGGGATCATTTGAACAATTAGAAAAATATCCAAAAATCGCGTTGGCATTTTTTGTCTGGGAAACAAGTTTTTTATGAAAATCTGACCAATCCGACGGGACTGCCAAACCGGCATATTCACCCGCCATAAGATTATAATTATTCGCTATCTCTTTATTCAACGATGAACCGTCGTTCATAAAACACTCGTTATTTAACGCCTGCTCCATTTGCTCAATAGAACTATATTTCGGATCGCTATAATGCTCGCTGGAAACTTTTTCGATATTTTTTAGATATAAAATTTTCGCTTCTTTGAAATTATTCGGAGATATTTTTAAGTCTGAATCTTCAACCGTTTGATTAAAAATACTATTTCCTCCCTGTAATTGCGATATTGTCTGAGAAAGTAATTTTTTATTTTCGGCGCTATTGGGGTCGAAAACATCTCCGGTAAATGGGTCTCCGCCCGTCTGGCCGACATCCTTAACTCTGACCATCATTGACTGTGCCACCAAATCGGTAAAATTAATCTGTTTGGAAGCGGCGCTTTCCGTTTGCGCCCCGGAATTTAAATCGTTTATGGCTGAAGAAATTTGTTCTTTCGCTTTTTCAATCCACTGAATCGGATTTTTACTCAAAATTTGATTGGTTAATTCCGAAATTTTATCATTTTCGCCTGAAGCCATTTCGGAACCCGGATTTTTCAAAATGAAATAAGAGCCTATTACGCCTGCTAAAATAACCAAAACGACCGCCGTGTTTCTGACATTATTCATTAGCATAATTATACAACATAATAAGTTTAAAAAAAGTGGATAGACGGCTATTCTTGGAACGGACAAGTTGCCGAATGTTCGGCTAGCGCCCAAATCGACAAGACTATTGTGTGCGGATTTCCCACGTCTTTAACGGAGTTTACCCAAGCCCCGGATTCCAATTGATTATCCATTATATTTTTTATCCAATTTTCTTTTACTAATCCTTTAAACCCGTAATATTCCAAAAAGGCCGCCCGTTCCGCGTATAAATCGTCAACTTTTTCGCTTTTTTCCTGTTCAGCCACCATTTTTTGCGCGGCAATTGAAATAATCTCGTCAAGTTTATAACCTTCCGCGGAACAGCCGTTTTCCTTAAAAAGAACGGCTGACCAAAATTTGTGGGTAAGGTCGTAGCCGGTTTCCGTTTCTATTTTATCAAAAGTTTTCGCGGCAAAATCTTCGCGGACCGGATATAAATCGCAATAAAGCGCCTGGGGCAAGACGTCGTTATAATAAGTCTGAGGAGTTTTCAATATTGCCAAAGCTTTATCGCTGATATTTTTGTAATCCGTTTTATCGGAAAAAAATCTTTCAAACACGGGCAAATAAGGATGATTTTTAAATTCTTTTAAAATATTTTTCCAGAAGGTTTCCGCTTTTGGCGAATGGCAGTACTTATCATTTATAGTTTTAATAATAAGTGGAATTCCGGGGTCCGAAAAATTATTATTATATTGGTAAAGCCAATGCCATCCCGCGGTTGCCGCCTGATTTGCCCGCGCGTCAAATGAATCCGCCGAAGCAAATACGGCCATCTCTCCTATAAAAACTACGGCGAAAAAAAGGTAAATAATGAACACATATTTTTCTTTGAATTTTTCCATATTGATTACAAAAAACAGCGATATTCCGAAAAATACGGCGGTAAGAAAAGTAATTATGTTAAAGTAAAAAAATATCGGCGCCAGTAGCGCGGCAAAAAAAACCAAAATGCCGGTCGCCAATTTGCCATTTTTAAGCCCCAGCATAACCGGCAATGTTTGAATATTGTCTTTTTTGTCGCCTTCAAAATCTTTCAAGTTTTTAATGTGTTCAAATAAGAAAAAGATTATTAATATGCCCCAAAAATATCTTCCCGGAAAATTTCTCAAATTTTCCGTTCCCGAGAACATAAAAAATCCCATCAATACCGCTATTAAAGCATTACAGGCTATAACCAAAGAAGAAAGGCCAAAAAATCTTTTTATCCTTAACGGATAAATTGAATAAATATGGTACAAACTTAAAAACAGCAACGTAAATATAAACAAATAAAGCCCGCCTAAAAAAGCGAAACTTAGAGCGATAAAAAGGAATAAATACTTTGAGGCCCGCCATTCTCCAGCGGTTAAAGCGTTTTCAACCAATGGCCTGCTTGAATTGGATATTTTATCAATTTCCGTATCAGCTTCATCGTTTTCCCAAACCGCAAACAGCCAAGAAAATAACAAGCACATAAACAAAGAAATAAAAGACGCGAAATCAAACAAAGAATTTATCGGGTTTTGCCCTGAAAATTTAATCCCAAAATAAATTCCCGCAAAAGCCATTAAAAAATAGTGGGCTATTCTTAAAAACCGGAAGTTTTTAATTGTCGCGATAAATTTTTTCACGCCGTACAGCCAAAACCACCATCCCAATAGTAAAATATCCAACACCAAGAAAATTATTGAGATGGTCGCGGAATACACATTATTAATGCCTTGGGTTAAGGATAAATTATTGTTTTTATTTTCAACAATAAAAGTTTTATTTTTCGTAAATGAATTTTCAGGCTCCTGCACTGAGTAAAAATTATTTATCGTTTGATAGTTAATTTCCTGCCGGTCCGCGGAAAACGCGTTTTTTGCCGTAAAAATAAAAGTCGGCAAGCTTAAGAACGCGAAAATCAATACGTATAACATCAAAGCGCCCGCAACCGCCCGGAAAATTTTTTTTGTTTTATGGAAAATGTAGAATCCCGCGGCCAATATCGCCAGCGCGATTTCTATTTTCATGCCCGTTGTGGCGCCATAGGTCCCGCCCGCGATACCGCCCAAAAAAGTGAAAAGCGACCGGGCTAAGTCGGAGAAAGAGCCAACTATGAAAGAATACCGCGCCTGAACGCCCATATTAATAATAAGGTCAAAAATCGGCGGCGAAATTATTATAAAAGAAAATACCGCTCCCAGCCTGCTTATTTTTTCAATTCTCTCTTTTGTAAATAAAGACAATAATATGAAAGCGGAAATAAAAATCCCGAAAAACCAAAAAGGATAATGGAAAAAAGTATCTATTACGCCCATTATAAGATTTTCATTATCTGAATTTGCGTAATTTTCCAGAAATCCCCTCAAAAAAGACGCCCATATATAAGCAAAAATGCCGTCCAAAAGGATATTTGTTTATTATTTTCTATTTTCTCTATAACCGCTTTTAACGAATTTAAGGCCATTTTTAAAAAGTATAGCTTAAAAAATTAATACTATCTTAAATTGATAATTTTTTTATTTGTTCAATGTTCAAATTCTGCGGCCTGTCCGACGGGTCAATGCCGGCTTTCAGTAATTTTTCCCGGCATTTATCGACACTCATGTTTCTCGCGCCGCAAAAATTGTTAAAAATCGTTTTTCTCGGCTGTTTGAATAAAATTTTGATAAGTTTATAATATTTTAATTTCTGGACATTCGATGTCTTAATATTAAATTTTATTATCGCCGAATCCACTTTCGGAACCGGCCTAAAATCTTTTTTTGGGATATAACCGATTATTTTCGGTTCCGCCCAAAACTGCGCGCTTGCCGCAAGCAGATTCATTTTTGGAGGTTTCGCCGTTATTCTTTGTGCCACTTCTTTTTGAATCGTTAAAACAATAAGACTTGGCTTCAACTCAAGTTCCCCTAAAATTCTCAATAGATATCCCGTGATATAATAGGGAATATTGCCCGTAATTTTAAGATTTTCAACTATTTTTGATTTTTTATCTGTATTTTTTATTTTTGATATTTGATTTTTTATTTCTTTAAGCGCGTCGCCTTCAATAATTTCAATATTTTTATCCAATCCTAAATCCTTAATTCTAAATTCTAAATTCTTTATCAACTCTGCATCTTTTTCAATAGCTATAATTCTTAATTCTTTATTCTTAATTCTTAATTCTTTAGTAAGTTCTCCGCGCCCGGGCCCGATTTCAATAACCGTATCGCCTTTTTTCAATTCCAAAGCGTCCGCGATTTTTCGCAGTTTAGCTTTATTCATTAAAAAATTCTGCCCAAGACGCGTTCCCATAAATTTTTTAGTTAAATTTTACGCGCTACTTTCATCCCCAAATATCTCAAATTATTTACTTTCCTATAGGAAAGTAAATAATCCTGCAAATTCAATCCTGATAATTCAAATATTTCCATCTTCCGCTTCCATACTTCGTAGGAAAAGGAAAGTCCGCCCAATAATCAAATATTGTTCTCCCCGATAATGGTTTTATCTTTTTACTTTTTTCCTTTTTACTTAATTCGTCATAATAATAACTGCTTTTGTATCTTTTATTTCCAACTATGCTCTTCTTTATCGCGCTGACAGTCTTTGAGGAAACCCATAAATTTTTACTTATTTCTTTATAGCTTTTTCCTGCTTTAAGCATAGAAAAAATCGATAGCCTTCTCATTATTACTTTTTTCTCGCTATTGCTTAACAAGCTATCAAAAAATTCCGTTAGTTGATTTAAAGATTTTGCGTTTTTGGAACTCTCTAAAAATTCTTTCCATGCGCGCTCCTCCCAATATTTTCTATTTTCACTAATTGAAATATTTTTCATCAATTTGAAATATTTTTCATCAATCTTACTTGCTTTCCTATAGGAAAGTATGTTGATTATACCACATAGATAAAATAGATTGAATAAAATTGAATAAAATAGACATTAAAAACCGCTGCTGGTTTTTTCTCTTAAACGGTATTGAAACGCTTCGGCTAAGTGATTCGCGGAAATTTTTTCCGATTCTTCAAGGTCGGCGATTGTTTGGGCGATTTTTATTATTCTGTAATAGCCGCGCGCCGAAACAAAAGATTTTTCCAAAATATTTTTTAAAAAATTTTCCGCGTCGGCGGCAAAATTTACCAAATCATCAACTTGTTTGGAGCTCATTTCGGAATTAAGGCGGATTTTTACTTTGGCTCCCGCAAATCTTTGCTTTTGAATTTCTCTGACATTTTTCACGCTATTTCTCATTTTTTCGGCCGATTTTTCATCACGAATTTTCGCCCTCAAATCGGCGATTTTAACCCTTGGCACTTCTATTTGAATATCTATTCTGTCCAATAACGGTCCAGAAATTTTCTTTTGGTAGCGGAAAACTTCGTTCGCGGTGCAACGGCATTCTTTTTCGGAGTCGCCGAAATAACCGCAAGGACACGGGTTCATAGCCGCCACGAGCAAAAATTTCGCCGGAAAATTTAAAACGCCTTTGACGCGTGAAACCAAAATTTGCCCGCTTTCAATCGGCTGGCGCAACGACTCAAGCAAATCTCTTCTGAATTCCGGAATTTCATCCAAAAATAAAATTCCGAAATGCGCTAAGCTTATCTCTCCCGGCCTGGGATTGACTCCGCCGCCGACAATCGAAACCGGCGAAGCGGTATGATGAGGAGCGCGAAACGGCCGAAAATTCAAAAAATTATTTCCTTTCAGCATTTCGGCAGCGCTATAAATTTGAGTAATTTCAATCGCCTCTTCCAGAGAAGGCGGAGGCAAGATTGAAGCGAGCGCCTGGGCCATCATGGTTTTCCCGGCGCCCGGAGTTCCTGACATTAAAATATGATGCCCGCCGGCAGCCGCAACCATCAACGCGCGCTTGGCGTTTTCCTGGCCTTTGATTTCAGAAATATCAACCACTGATTTATTATAAGCCGGACAAAATTCAGTTTCTTTTTGTTCTTCTATTAATTCTCTTTCTTCAAGATGATTTATCAGCTCTTCAAGGCTTGAAACCGGAATAATTTTTATCCCTTTTATCACGGCCGCTTCCAAAGCGTTTCCTTTTGGCAAAAACAAAAATTTGAATCCGAGTTTTTTCGCCAACCGACTGATGTTTAACGCGCCTCTTATTGACCGCAAACTGCCCTCAAGAGAAAGTTCGCCGATAAAAATTTTATCGCCCGTTTCAAACTGTTTAATTTGCTTTGTCGCCAAAAGATAGCCGAGAGCGAGAGCCAAGTCGTATTGCGAACCGGCTTTCTTAACATCCGCCGGCGCCAAATTAATGGTTATTTTTCTGTTTTCTTTGTTCGGCGGCTTGACTCCGCTATTTTTCAAAGCCGAATTCACCCTTTCTTTCGCTTCATTCAACGCTTTATCCGCCAATCCAACTATATTAAAAGAGTGGAGGCCAACATTTATGTCAGTCTCCACTTCTATTAACTTCGCGTCAATTCCTTCAAGCTCGGCCGAATAAACCTTAGAAAAATTCTTCATAAATCACCGGATTGCGAATTAGTTATTAGTTGATTTTTTGCACTCTTTGCAGAATCTTGATTCTGGCGCCGCTTCCAAAACGTCCAACGAAATTTGCTTTCCGCATTTCTCGCAAATGCCATATTTATGCTTTTTCATTTTGTTCAAAGCGGTATCAACGTTCGCCAATTTTTCTTTATAATTTTGCGCGATTGACAATTGAGCGCCAAATCTTTCGGTTTCTTCGGATTCTTCATCGCCCGAATCGACATCGTCGCCGAAATCCGGAACTTTTTGAAGATTTTTTATTCTGCCCCCAAGAAAATTTTTCAAATGAATCAGCTGATTTTTAAATTTTGTTAAAAATTGCATATTCATTAAATTTTTTTATTTATTATCTATTATTTTTTATTTAAATTGATGGCATTTGCGCCGGAAAAATCCAGTTTGAAAAAATAAAATATCCTAAAAATCCGATGCCCATAACCGCGAGAATAATCGCCATTATTATCATTAAAGATTTTAACCGGCCTGTTTTTTCCGCTGCCGGCACTGCCAAATCTTCTCTTGGTAAAATTCCGGACATTGGCGAAAAAATCGGTTTTTCCGACCCGGCATATCCGGCAACTTCAAATTTCTTTTCCTGGTTTTCCTGTGGTTGCAAAAAAGTTTTTGGAGCGATTATTTCTCCCCCGCTTCGTTCCAACCCCTTAATGTCAGACTCCATTGTCCGAATGCTTATTTCCGGAGCCGGAGGCGCCGGCACTTCTTTTTTTTGCTCGCTAAAATTTCCGTCCATAAATATATTTTACAATGGCCGGAAATTAAAGCAAGCCCAGATAACACTACTTTAACTTAATCACGATAAATCGTGATTAGACTGAAGCAATGTTTTTTACTTACGTGCCAAAGGCGTTGCCGCCGCCTCTTTCGTTTCGAGAGTTGCCTGCGAACATTCCTCGGAGCTCATTTTTATTCAGCAATTCTAAATAAAGCGCGAGCGCGATCTTATCGGAAAACCAGTAAGAGCCGAGATTCATAATCGCCGAGAGAATCAAGGCGACGAGCGCGCCCTGCTGCCCACCAAAGTAATAACCGACCGCGAGCATAAGAGCGGTTAATCCTCCTAAAAGCAAAGTTGTTTTGAGACGGTTCATATATTTATTATTGCTTAAGAATTTCCCCCAGTTGCCTTATCGCCTCGCCGTAGGCTGCCCAATCACCATCCCTTTGCGCTCGGAGCGCCTTTTCATATGCAGTAGCAGCTTTTCGTATGCGTTCCTCGTCATCTTTGGTTTGCGGCAACTGCGATTTTAGGAGAGCGCTTCCTTGGGGTTTCCCTCCCGCTCCACTGCCAAATATTTTCGCCAGCCCCTCCTCCAGCGTCTCTTCCATGACAATTTTATTTCCATACGCCACAACCACCCGTTTTAACTCCGGAATTTTTCCAGTCTCGGCCTTAAGATAGAGGGGCCGCACATACAAAAGAGATTCTTCAATCGGAATAACCAAAAGCGGGCCTTGGATTACTTGCGAACCGCCTTGACTCCAAAGCGAGATCTGCTGGCTAATCTCGGAGTCTTGGTTAATTCTACCGATTATTTGTTTGGGTCCGAACACAAGCTTGTCTTTGGGGAAACGATAGATCGACAACTTGCCGTAATGTTCCCCATCGTTGCGGGCGACCATCCAAGCGGATAAGTTATCTTTTGCCCTGGGGGTAAAGGGTAGCATCAAAATATATTCCTCTTTCTTCTCGCCCGGCAATTTCATAATAATATGCCGTGGTTGCATCGGCGGAATTGCGTCTGCGCGTGACGCTCCCTCTCCTTCTGCCACAATGGCCGGAATTTCCCACTGGTCTTCTTTGTTGTAAAAAATCTGCGGATCGTCCATGTGGTAAACTGAATACGCTGCAGTCTGCAGGGTAAAGATATCTTCGGGATAGCGTAAATGAGAAACCAGACTCCCTGGCATCTCCGAAAGCGGCCGGAATGTTCCGGGGAAAATTTTGCCATAAGTTTTTATAATTGGATCCTCTGTGTCCGCCTGATAGAAGACAACCGCGCCATTATACGCATCAACCACTACTTTTACCGAGTTTCTTATATAGTTTACCCTGAGCGGAGTCGAAGGGTCGTTTAACCGCAACGGCTGGGAATACGGATACCGGTCGCTCGTCGTATAGGCGTCGACGATCCAATACACTTTGCCATCGGCGATGACAAGATACGGGTCTCGGTCAAATGTCAAAAACGGCGCGATCTTCTCGACTCTCTCGGCAATAGCGCGGTAGTACATAATTCGGCTCTCCCTGGTTACATCGTTGGACAAAAGCAGTTTAAGCGACTAAAATTTCATCGCATAAAAGACACGCCTTAAAAAAGAGCTTATCTCCACTCCGCCCGCGCCTTCGTATGTTGCGTAGACATTTTCTTCGCCCTTGGGGTAGTCAAACTCGTGGGATTTTGTTTTGGTAATGATATAGTCGTTTGAAAGTTCGCCGTAGTAGATTTCAGGACGTGAAATTTCAAGCTCTTTTACGTCTGATTTGGGCGGCAAGTCTTTCACAAACAGAACCGGCAAACCTTCGGGAGTAACTTGGTTGACCGGTCCGGCCGCTACGCCATAACCGTGCGTGAAGGTTAATCGCTCGTTAATCCAATTTCTATTTGGTAAACTTGCCGAAGCGAGCTCGCGCGGAGAAAGCATAATCTGGCGAATTTCTCCGTCTATGATATAGCGATCATTATCCACTTCGGCAAACTCGTAATAAGTTCTGATTTCTTGAATTTGGGAAAAAGTCGATAAAAGCGGTTTTCTGTCCCAAAGCCGCACATTTTTAACCGTGAGATTGTTGGCTGAAATATCAGCACTGGTGATGGGCTTATCTCCAGAGATTTCTCGTTCCTCTATTTTATCAAGCGCAAACCCCTTTCGGGTAGCGGCAATATTGTGTTCAATAAATGGTGTTTCTTTTACAAGCTCATTGGGAGAAACTACTAGTTTTTGGATAAGAGACGGGATCACCGCTCCGGCGAATCCTACGACAATATACAAAGAAACTGCTCCAACAAATGGCAATAACTTTCCTTTCCACGCCCAAAAAAGAGCCAAAACTGCCGCGAGCGCCGCCGCAGTTATTAAAATCCAAAGCATGAATATTCTCACGGTTGCATCTATGTATGTCGCGCCAAACACTAAACCGCCCTGACTTGTGAGCAATGCGAAACGAGAAAGGTAAATCCCGGCGGCAATGATTGAAAGAAAAATGGCAAGCAGGATACCAAGATGGATTCTTGCCGCTCGCTCTACCTGTAATCGCTTGAATGACTGTAGGCTTGCTCTTCGAATCTCGGCGACCTCGGAGTCGAAAACCTGCGTAGATAAACCCGAAAAATTAAGGCTGCCTCGCAAAAAAATATGATCGCAGAACCGACAAACGATGACAGAACGAGAAATTTTATTAACCCTAATCCTGTTTGAAAAACAGGGAGAGAGAAGATATAAAATCCAATGTCTCTATTTAATATGGGGTCTACCGTGCCGAAAGCCGTACTGGAAATGTACTTCAGTATCTCCTGCCAATTACTAGCGGCTACAAGTCCGAAAAAAACCGCGATTACCAAGCTAAAAACAACGGTTAATTTTTTAACAATGCGATTGTCAAAACTTACTGGTCGGCCGATTAACGCCGCCGGTAACATTGCCGTCCAAGAGGTTTTCGAGCGAGTCGCCAAAGAGAAGTTGGCGAGCAAAAAAACCGCGGCAAAAATTCCCGCTGACGAAAACAACGCTATTTTAGCAACCAGAGATTTAATAAAGATTTGAGTGTGGCCAACCTCGGAAAACCACCACCAGTCAGTAACAAAGCCAACAACACTTGAAAAAAGGATAAAGACGGCAAAAAGGCCGATAAAGGAGATTCGTGTAAGATACTTTGGGATAGTAGTCATATTATTTATTTTAATGGCAGAATCACTCGCCATCAAGATTTTTCATTTTGGCGCTAATTAATCTTTGTGTTCTTTGCTAAAGAGAGAATTCTATTGGCGCGGGAGAAAATCTTGCGAGGCTCTGTAGGTATCCGCCTATGTCGCGAGAAAGATCGGTTGCGCTGCCGTACACCTAATAATTCAAGACCGATAATTGCTAACCAAGAACCGGGGGTGAGCGGGGTAAAAAAAGCGGCAAGTCCAATAAGAATTAAAATAACGCCAACTACTTTTTTGAGTTTCGGTCTATTGTGGATGTATTCTTTAATTGTTTTAAATAAGTTCGTAAACATTTAAATTAATTTCTTCTATTCTAACATAATTTCAAGCATTTTCATAGCGTTTTTTACGAATAAACCAGACGATTGCTGCCACGCTTAGAGCGCCAGCGAAAATAAATAAATATTTTCCCGTTTGCGCGACGGCTTGAGCATATTTTAAATATGCCGTTCCCGCATACCAACCCAAAAGCCCTAACAAGAATCCGCGGATTGCTGCGCCGAAAATGGTAACAACGAGAAAGTGATAAATAGGATACCGGATAAAACCGCAAAAACTTGATATAGCCACGCTCGGAACTATGGGCAGGATGCGCAGTCCCAGTAAAACTAATTCATCGCGATATCCGCTTCTGTCAGTTGAGCTTGAGGGGAAAGTAAAAAAAACCAGCCGCCATCGGCACAACCGGAGATGGTATAAAGAATACGATTTCTTCAAGGAGCGCGGCTATTAAAAACGCCCGC
>Ga0210050_1000822_pt1 | contig 37281 bp, 40 predicted proteins | sample CryGey132114_all_FD_185463 | JGI IMG/M metagenome (GOLD analysis project Ga0210050, IMG submission 185463) | Groundwater microbial communities from aquifer - Crystal Geyser CG22_combo_CG10-13_8/21/14_all (SPAdes) (version 2) | ecosystem: Environmental > Aquatic > Deep subsurface > Groundwater ... | reverse complement strand
CAACCCCGCTCCAACCACCGACAACACCAACCCCACTATCATCCACTGGCGTATAGTCATTTTCATACTGTTCATAGTGTTGCTTCTATTTGCTCTAGTAATGTTACTAATACTTGCACGTCTGATTCGGGAATCTTGTCTTTTTGTCCTTTGTGTATGAGCGCTTGTGAGAAGTTGGTAAGCGCCCTCATCAAGCTCTCTTTTTTCTCAAGCCGCTCGATGCGCTTGAGGAGTGTATCTTTTTGATTTTGCTTGAGGTCGAGAGCACCCACCTTCTCTTTGAGGAGGTGAAGTGTTGCCGGGTCGAGCATCAACACGTCTGATTGCGCCTCAAGCTCGTCAAGCAGTATGAGAATCTCGGACGCGTCTGCTTCGGAGATTCTTCCTTTTGTGCTTTGCTTGGTAATGCTCTCTTCGAGCTTTGTGAGGATTTTTGCGTTCTTGGCTTTTTTCTTTTCTATCTTCTTCTCGAGAGTGTCTATTTTCTTGAGGAGTTTGTTCTTGCCGGTTTTGGCAATATTCTGTATTCACATCAGGAAGTTAATTTTGATAGAAGAAAAACATCTCGCTGATCATTTTGGCAAAGAGTACGAAGAATACAAAAACCGCGTTCCAAGATTTTTATAAGTTTGATTTATGATATCAATAGATTTTTCGATTAACTCAATGTAAACCTTTACGATCCTCGTGGGGGATAACTCACTTGACTCATTTTGGGTCATCCTTGACACTTCATATCCCTCATAGTAATGTGAGTATAATATCTCTTACACTCGGTTATATAGAGGCATTTAGATTGAGTTCAATAAAGAGCACTTCTCCATGATGTTTCACAAAAAAGAGCGGAAATATCAAAAAAAATAAACAAGTCCAAATATATTCCCCCAACATTCCCTGCGCGCATTGCCAATAAAAAATATATATCCATGAAAAAACAATCCCAAAATCAAAAAAACACACTCCCTTTGCTTGACGATTTTTTGTTGTATCTACAAACCAACAATTATTCTGACGAAACCATATACAACTACGAGCGTGATTTAAAAATCTTTGAGAATTTTATCAAAGAAAATAATCTTGAATTCCAAAAGCTTAATAGGCGAGACATTGAAACGTACAAAGCATATCTCAACTCTATTGACCGCGAAACACCTACAGGCAAAGTTTCGAAACAAAAATTAAAAAGTTTTTCGCTGAATCGTATCCTCTCCAGTGTTCGTTCCTACCTGCATTACTTAATCGAAATGGAATATACAACATCAATTTTGCCCGAGCATATCAAACTTGTACGCACAGAGAAAAAACACCCAAAGATTGCCGAGTTGAAAGAGTTTGTCAAACTTATTGAATCCCCTTCTCGCCTTGAAAAAGATTCTATTATAGCGAAACGCAATCGTGCTATGCTTGAGGTTTTATTCTCAACGGGTATGCGTATTTCAGAATTAATGAAGCTCAATAAAACACAAGTTGATAGCGAGGGACGCATTTTTATCATTGGAAAAGGTAAAAAAGAACGATTTGTGTATCTCACCGAACGCGCATTGAAATATTTGCGTGAATATCTTGAAACACGAAAAGATACCCTGCCAGGTATGTTCATCCCCTACCGCGGACGAAATGTCAATGAAAAAGGCAAAAACATATCAACAAATTATCTGCAAGAAAAAATAAAACAGTATCGCGAATTGCTCGGCATCAATATTCCGATTAGCGCGCATTCGCTGCGCCACGGGTTTGCCACGTATTTAGCAGAACAAGGAGCAAATCCTGCGGCAATTCAGATACTTTTGGGTCATGAATCATTGGCGACCACTACGCGGTATGTACACGCCTCTGATAAATACGCCCAAACCACCCATAAAAAATTCCATCCTTTGCAGAAATGAAATTGTGATGCGCCATCCCTACGCAACGGATTTGCTCACGCAAGACGTTGATTTGTGATTGGTACAGGAATTTTTGGACCATCGAAATATTCTGACCACTCAAATCTACACGCACGTAACCAAAAAATACCTTTTGTGCCGTCTAATCCTTGCTTGGCGGCTCGGGCCTCACGCCGAACAACCAGGCAAAAATGCACATGACCCCGATTAGGAACTCAACCAGCTTATTGCGTTTAGGAAACGGATATGAAGAATTGTCCATGGGACATCTCCTTTCTGCCAGTATTATACCAACAAACAAAGGCAAGTCAAAAACATAAACAAAATGCTATAATTACTCTTATGATTGTAGATGATGTTACTATTCGCGTTCAAGCCGGAAACGGCGGAGATGGTGCGGTTGCTTTTAATAAAAACCTGTTGCAACTCGGACCCGTTGGTGGTAATGGCGGAGACGGCGGTAATGTCTATGCAGAAGGCGTTGCGGAGTTGGATATGCTCAATCAATTCAGGTTCAAAAAAGACATCAGGGCTGCCGATGGCGAAAGGGGCAAACGCCAAAACAAAAACGGCCTGGACTCTGAAGATATTATTTTGAAAGTACCGGTTGGCACGGTTATTCATAACCTAATACTCAAAACCGACGGCGAAGTTACGCATATTGGCGAACGGGTATTGCTTGCAAAGGGCGGTATGGGTGGACGCGGCAATTTCCATTTCCGCTCTGCAACCAACCAATCGCCAAAACAATTTGAAAAAGGAACTTTGGGACAATCATTTGATATACGTTTAGAACTTAAATTGATTGCGGATGTGGGATTGATTGGACTTCCGAATGTTGGTAAATCAACTTTGCTCAATGAACTGACAAACGCAAAAAGCAAAGTCGCAAGTTACCCGTTTACCACTATAGAACCGAATCTCGGCGCGTATTACGAACTGGTCATAGCCGACATTCCGGGGCTTATAGAAGGCGCATCGCAAGGCAAGGGGCTCGGCATCAAGTTTTTGCGCCACATTGAACGCACCAAGACCTTGTTTCATTTGATTTCCGCTGAATCCCCAGACCCGGTTTTTGATTATCAAACCGTGCGTGCTGAAATGAAAATGCACAATCCGCGTCTATTAGATAAGGATGAATATGTGTTTTTGAGCAAGTGTGATAATGTCGCGTCAAAAGAAGTGGAACAAAAAATCAAACTGCTTAAAAAAATAAATCCCCACGCGTATCCCCTATCAGTTTTGGAATCAGAAACCCTAGATACAATCAAAACAATATTGAATAAAATCAAGGATGCAAAGATCGCCCCGATTGACAAAGAGTAAAACATCTGTTATAAATAAAACATAAAGTTATGCATTATCATAACCGCCAATTGAATACAGTATGGATGAAGCCGCTCTGCGCAGGTATTTCTCCTGTTCAATACGGCTCAATTTTCGGTTTGTTTAACCATGGCGGTTTTTATCATGTTGCATAAATAAAAAGAATACTTCTTTTCACGTAAAGAACGCCTTGGCTAGACAAGCCAGGGCGTTCTTGTTTGTCTAGAAGTTCTTTTCCAACTTCCCTACTCTATTTTCTTGAAAGGAGAAAAATATGTACGCGCAACTGAATAAAACGCAAAAAAGGACAGTCAAGACCTACTGGATCGTTTGGGGGATCCGAGAATTGGGGGCATCATTCTTTGCCACAACCTATGTGCTTTTCCTGCTGGCACGCGGGCTCAATTTGTTTGAGGCAAACCTAGTGAATGTCGTATTCTTCGCCACGCTGTTCCTGTTTGAAATTCCAACAGGAGTGGTTGCCGATGTGTGGGGCAGAAAAATATCCACCGTGATCGCGTACGGCGTTACGGCACTGTCAATGGGACTTTACTTCTTTGCCAACTCATTCCTCACATGCGCAATCGCGGAGGCTGTGGGGGCAATCGGTTTCACGTTCCTGACAGGAGCATTTGATGCTTGGGTGGTAGATGAACTCAAATACCACAATTACCAAGGCCAAGTGCGCTGGATATTCGGTCGGGCCCAACAAATCGGCAAACTTGCAAGCATTGCAGGATCATTCATCGGCGCATTCATGGGGAGTTTCAATCTTGCACTCCCGTGGCTGGGAGCCAGTGTTGTGCTCGTCGTCGGCGGCATATATGCGAGTGTATGTATGAACGAAAAATCCTTCCAACGCAGACCGTACTCGTTTACCAGCGGATGGCGCGAAATGGGAACAACATTCAAAACAGGCATTGCATATACTCGTGCCAGCAAACCCATGCGATTTCTCATTATTATGGGAATCGTACAGTCATTCAGCGTTATGGCTCCAAACATGCAATGGACACCGTGGTTCAAGCAATTGCTTGGGAGTACTATAAACCTCGGTTTTGTGTGGTGGGGTATTGCATTGGCAATTGTCTTGGGAGCAGAATTTGCCCGAGCCATTGCAAAAGGAGATTCAAAGCAGAACGAGAAGCTATGGCTTATCCTATCTCAAATTGCAATCGGAGTATGTATTATCTCAACGCCGTTATTGCAAAACGTGCCATTGGCGCTCGTTGCATTTCTGATGCATGAATCCGGACGAGGTCTGTACAAACCCCTGAAAGACGCATACCTGAACGCAAACATCCCATCCGAACAGCGCGCAACGCTTCTATCGTTTGATGCCATGGCATTCCACATTGGCGGAGTAATTGGTCTTGCTACAAGCGGAGCAATTGCAAATGCTTTTGGCATCCCCATGGCATGGGTTGTGTCGGGAAGCGTACTGATTCTTGGAACGCTGGTGATTGCCAGAAATAACAATCATACAAAGAATCGGTAACCAATAGTAAAGATTGTTACAATATATAACGATCGTAACATAATGTAACATATCAAACCCCCGCGAAGAATTCGCGGGGGTTTAGTTTCACTCATCTTCCTTCAAACCCCACTACCCCAATAACACTCACCTGTCCCGCTCATTAGCGGGACGGTTTATTTTCCAAACAACGCCAAAAACTTGATTGGATCAATAGATATGCCCCCTAAACGCACGGTGATATGCAAATGCGGTTGTTCTGCATAGCCTGTCATACCCGATTTTGCTATCAATTGTCCCGGCAGTACCAATTCCCCCACGTTTACATATATTTTTGATAAGTGCATATACATTGTTTGCACACCTAAGCCATGGTCAACTACAATTGTTTTTCCGTAATTGCGGAACATTCGCGCCAGTCTCACCACGCCGCGGTTCATTGCATATACTTTTGTGCCTTGGCTTGCGCGCAAATCAACACCCTTATGCGCAATCGTATATTGGCCAGTTAAACGCGTGTACCCGTACGCGTCGGTTACGGTATTGCTCGCAAGTGGATAACGAAATACTTGAGTCCAAAACGCTTTTTTGCCTGTCCAAAGCGAATTCAAAATCGCGTTTTCCTGCACAAGTGATGTGACAAGTGCTATTTGCGCTTGCAAGGTGTTGCCGCCAAGTTTTTCAGGAATGCCTAATGGTTCGGTTTTCTTTTCGCGCGCCAAAACAGTAATAGTTTGCGTAATGCTTAAACCGTTTTTCAGGGATGCAACAAACGTATACTCCCCTGCCAGTTTATTCAAATCAATGCCGAGCAAGACAGTGGGTTTATTTTGATACAAAAATACCGGAACAGATTTTCCGTCAAAAGTTGTTTTGGAAATCTCAGAAACGCTTGCAACGTCGTCAATTCTCACCATTACCGGCTCACCTTGTAAAACTTGCTGATTTGGCAAAACAAAAACCGATGCCGCGAAAACGGATTGGAAGGTGAAAAATGAAACAAGAAAAATGTAAAGAAAATAACGCATACCCATACAATCGCGCAGGTTTACCCCGTCAGACGGGGTTTACCTTTGAATCCGAACACTCTACACTGGCTGGTACCGTGGGGGGCTTATACCCACGAATTCTTTTTATTCTTCCATTATCACTTCAACCCAAAATGCGCGAATCGGATACTTTGCCGCTTTTTGAAGCTGTTGCTGGTAGTCGCGTAAACGCCCGATCGCTGCTTTGTGCTCGTGCTGGTCAACATCAGACAAAACTTGAATTGCTTGCATAAGTAATTCCCATTGCTTTGGGTCGCTAATGTCGTACATTTTTGCTTGTTTTGCCCTTCTCCTTCCTTTGATTTGAAACAAACACTTCTCCGTAATATCCCCATCTTCGTTTTTATTATCACATATGAGGTCAACCGCATGGTCTACATCTTCTGAAACAGTCGGAACATAAAATACCGCATCAGGATATTTCTTTTCGTGCAAATACCAATACGCGCGCATCGCTGCCAAAATGCCCGGCGGAAAGTTTCCCAACGACACCAACTGCAGCTCAAATGACAATGAATTTTTGTAAAAAATATCCTTATACAAATTGAATACTTCTTCCGGTTCAAATCCGCATTCTTTTTGCACTTTCACGAAAAAATCAACAAACTGTAAATTTGCGCGCGACCCCAGTTTATAATCTTCATATTCAATTGGCTGCTCATTTTTATCCCTTTCATCAATTCGGTTAATATATTCAGATACCGCAATAAGCGCCTGAAGCAATTCTACGGTGATAAAACATGTCTGTTCCGAAAGTTCTTCAAGAGACAAGCCGCGCGAAGCCAATTCGTCCAAAACGCTTTGCGCAACACGGATTTTGCCGCGGCGCACGTCAAGTACTTTCTTGTAATCGCGAAGCGTTGCTCGAAGCTTTTCAATTTCTTCAAGCGGAACTCCGCGATGCATATCAACAATGCGCCTTTCCAACGTTACGCACACATCTCGAATCTGCTCAAGAATGTTCTCATGCGCCGCATGCTCTCGTAAAGCCGTAATCGGCGGATTTCTTTGAAGCATACCCTGTAGTGAATTTTCAACTTAATTAACGTTCATTCTAATTACATTATTAACCTTTAGTATATATGACTATTTCTTTCTACGACGCTATATATTTTGTCGCTTTGCGACTGTTGAAAATCTACTACAGGGCATAGTTTATTTCTTTTCCCAAAATCCTTACGCTATCTCAACTTCATGCCCTTCATTTCTCGTTTCACTTCTTCAGTAAAGGGCAGAAAATGAGACACTTCATCCATAATACCCACAAGCTCTTGTGAAGGAATACGAAATACATCAGCAACTACCTGCGGATCAAAAAGTGTTAATTTATCGCCAGCTTTTAAATCTGGTTCTCTTTTTAAACGTGGTTCTCTTTTTAAACGTGGTTCTCTTTTTAAACGTGGTTCTCTTTTTAAATCTGACTCCCTGACAAAAAAGTAACCTGATGGATTATGTAGCTCGTGAAGCGGATCATGGGCAAAAGCACCCCCGCCAGTCCTCGAAAAAATAACGCCTGATTTTCGCAATTTTGCCATTTTTTTAATAATGGCCTCTTTCGAAAATCCAGAAGTGTCCATAAGCTCCTGTACAGAAACCGAATTTCTACCCTGCGACCATGATAACAATATAAACTTCACTAACGCCAAATCACGTTGGCGGTCGTACGGAGTTTGTGTAGAGTGTGTAGAGATAGACATAGTACTGTGCCAATTAATTTATGTTTCGAACAGTATCATATAATACACAACCGCTATTATCGTTATTATTAATTACCTACTAATTCTTATTTCTTTTCCCAAAAATTTGGCGGGCAGTTAATCGTGATTTGCGAATCTTCAAACAGTTTCGCGCCTAAAATCACCCCAACTGCGAACGCGCCAGAAACGAGCAAAAACACGATTGCTGCGGAAATCGCGTCGTCGCGATGGTCTACCCACCATTCCTTGGTCCACGCACTAATTCTCGCAAATGATATGGCGCGGGATTTCATCGCTATATGAGAGCTTAATTCCTGCGACTCAATTTTCTGCTTAACTGTTTTATCTTTTCTTGAATTTTGTAGCTCCATGTTTTATGTTTTTCCCGCCAGCTGGCGTATTGATACTTCGATATACTCAGTATCAATCCTGAGCAAGCCGAACGGATTGATTTTTTGACCTCTTTCCTGTATAATAATACTAACTTATTATAAAGCATCAATCAACAAAATCCAAATACCAAATAACCCTCAATTTTCAAAGTTCAAAACAGTTTGGAATTTGGCGTTTGTAATTTAGATTTTACCCATTATGGCACATACCAAAGCCGGCGGCTCCACAAAGTTAGGACGCGATTCCGGTCCAAAATATCTCGGCGTAAAGGTTTCAGATGGCCAAACAATCAGGGCAGGCGAGATTATCATTCGCCAACGCGGCACACACTATCATGCAGGAATCGGCTCTAAAAAAGGATCTGCGACACAATTTACGCAATGAAACAAGGCAAAGTCAAATTCACCAGTAAAATGGTGCGCAGATTTGACGATTCGCGCAAACAACGAGTTACGGTGCAGGTGCTTTAACTAACAACTGACAACAAAACGAATTATAACAACAAAAAAACCGCTGAAAGGCGGTTTTTTGTTACTTTGTAATATTAAGGTCTTCGCAAGAACAAAGTTCTTGCGAAGACGAGGACACAAGATTCATGATTCAAGATTCATGAAACAGTATACTCGTAGTAGATTTTCAACATCTTGCTCGCACTTATTGTTTAGTAATCTTCTTCAGGAAAACCTTGTCCAGCTTCGCCTTTTGGCCCTTGTATTTTTTCTGGTTTATCGGTAATGATTGCATCTGAAGTCAAAATCAAACTCGCAACCGATGCCGCATTGGACAACGCGGTCTTGACTACCTTGGTCGGGTCGCTGATGCCTGCTTTGATCATGTCAACGTATTCGCCAGTCAAAGCGTCGTACCCAAATCCGGGTTGGTTTTCCTTGATAAGCCTGCCGAACACATCTTCTGCCGACTTTCCCGAGTTTTCAACAATCGTGCGTATAGGATATTCAAGCGCGCGAAGCAAAATATCAACCCCGCGGGATTCATCTCCGAACACGGCAAATGCCGAATCTTTTTGCTTTTGCAATTCACGGCTGATGTCAAACAGCGCAACGCCGCCGCCCGCTACGATTCCTTCTTCCAACGCCGCGCGCGTTGCGTTAATCGCATCGTCAATGCGGTATTTCTTTTCTTTCATTTCGGTTTCTGTCATTGCGCCGACTTTTATCACCGCAACGCCTCCGGAAAGCTTTGCCAAACGTTCGTTAAGTTTATCTTTGTCAAAATCGGATTCTGTTTTTTCAAGCTGCATCTTGATTTGCTTAATACGTTTTTCAATTTCGTCTTTTTCTCCTTTGCCGCCAACAATGGTCGTCGTATCTTTAGTGGATACCACGCGGCGCGCTTGCCCAAGCATATGAACATCCGCGCTTTCAAGTTTCAACCCCACGTCGGGCGAAATGACTTTACCACCAGTGACAATCGCGATGTCTTCAAGCATTTCTTTTCTCTTGTCTCCAAATCCCGGGGCTTTCACTGCCAATGCGTTGAATGTGCCACGCAGTTTATTGACTATCAATGTTGCCAACGCCTCACCCTCAACATCTTCCGCAATAATCACAATATTCTTTTTGCCTGATTGCAAAACTTTTTCCAATACAGGCAATAAATCGCTCATAGCGGAAATTTTTTGGTCCGTAATCAAAATGTACGGGTCTTCGTATTCAGCTTCCATCCTGTCCGGATTAGTCATCATATACGGAGATACATATCCGCGGTCAAACTGCAAACCTTCAACGACCTCGCGCGAGAGCCCCAGTGTTTGCGATTCTTCAACCGTTACCACGCCTTGTTTTCCAATTTCATTAAACACTTCAGCAATGAGTTTGCCGATTTCCTTGTCATTTGCAGAAATGGACGCAACTTGTTCAACTTTTTCCTCGTCTTCAATTTTTTCGCTTTTGTTTGACAACATGTCCAATACCTTTGCCAGCGCCGCATCAATGCCGCGCTTGAGCAACACCGGATTAGCGCCTGCCGCAATCTGGTTAAATCCTTCACTCACAATCGCCTGCACCAACAACGCTGCGGTTGTTGTTCCGTCTCCGGCAATGTCAGCTGTTTTGCTCGCAACTTCCTTGACCAACTCTGCTGCGACATTTTCCATTTTATCCGGAAGTGAAATATCTTTGGCAACCGTCACGCCGTCTTTGGTGATAATCGGTGAACCATATCCCCTGTCCAAGATAACATTTCTGCCTTTCGGGCCCAGGGTCGCTTTAACTACATTGACAACTTTATCAATGCCGCGCTTTAACGCTTCGCGCGCTTTATCTTTGTACAAAATTTGTTTTGCCATAGTAGTTTTTAAATTTTAATTTAAAATTTTAAAACAAATCCTAATATCTAATCTCTAAATTCTAAATAAATTCAAAGTTCAAAATTCAAAACGTGTTTTGGTCGTTTGGATTTTTGTCATTAAGATTTGTTTAGGGTTTCGGATTTAGGATTTAGGATTTCTCGCGATTATTTTATTATTGCCAGAATGTCTTCTTCTTTCGCAATCAAGTATTCAACTTCCTTGCCCGATGCGTCCCGCGTTTTGAATTCGTCGGGCCCGTATTTTTTGAAAATCACCGTATCGCCCGCTTTGACCGACATAGCAACGCGCTCGCCTTTGTCATTTATTTTGCCCGGACCAACCGCAATGACTTTTGCTTTTTGCGGGTGCTCTTCCGCAGCAGTATCCGGAATAATAATTCCGCTTGCGGTTGTTTTTTCATCCTTGATCGGCTCAAGGAGAATGTGGTCGTAAATCGGAGTAATAATCATACAATTAAGTTATATCTAATTATTTATTCTCATAACCAGCTTAGCAGCTTACTGTTTTGACTGCTAATTTTCCATTTTACTCGTATATAGGAAAAAGTCAAGAATAACGCAACATAGCTGAATTCAATAATCAATTGCAACGCTTGCGCGATCTCGGGCAGTTTGATTATTGACAAGATAGTATATGTCGATAATCAAACGGTTTCATATCTGGCAATCGATTCTAAAGCGAACATGTCGGTTGTCAGAACCTTCCTCCCTAAGGGGTGGGAGGAGATAAAATGTAAAGTACCCCTTACATGGCCCGACGAATAGTCGGGCCGATTTTTTATATAAGGAAAATATAAATAAATATCGCGGTCAAAGCTCCCTGCGTCACAAGCCCCCAAATCTTTTTCGTATGCCGCGTTTGAATGTTTTTATGAAAATCCAGCATAAACAGCTGTTTGGGCTTTTCCCAGTTAAATAGCAAATGTAGCAAAAGCAACATGTCAGGAAACAGCGCACCGAAAAATCCAGCAACAATTGACATATGCGTTTGCGCAAATACCAACACTGCAGGAATGTCCCAAAACTTTGGAACAGCGCCCATTGCGGTAAAAAACAAAAAAATCAAAATCGTCGCGGCCATATCGTAGTAGAGCAATTGTTTTCCTTTTTGCGTCAGCCCCGTATGTTTAATATGCTCGTGTTCATCAGTATGATATTTAGCATCAGGGAGCTGTTCGTTTTGCTCTCCGTCCCAATGCGGCAGCCAATCCAAGATATAGTGCGACATAACGCCGCCCAAAAATGCCGCAAGCGGATTTTGCACGTATTTACCAATCACCAATCCGGCCAAAACATGAACTGTATCAAGCATAAATCTTGAAACGTGAATCTTGAAACGTGAATCTTGAAACGTGAATCTTGAAACGTGAACCACGGTGTTTCGTATTCCATGATTCACATTTCACGATTCATATTTCTCAACATTCCCCACAACATCTTGCCGATATCCTCGGCTAATTCAAATAGTTTCTTGTATTCCTCCTCGCTCATATACTTCTCCTCAAACGAAAATTGCAGGAGGTACTTCGATTCCTGTAGAGAGCCGTACGCAATCTCGATAAAATTCTTGTGCACGCCCGCGCGGAACCGCGCATAGCCTTCGATGTAATTCAAAGCGACGGAAAGGGCGGCGCGTCGTAACTGAGACGTTATTCCGTACATTTCTTCTTTCGGAAATCCACGACTTACGGCGTAGACTTCATGCACATATGAATTAATTTTATGCCTCAACTCTTCGTGAAAGTTTTCCATAATCTAAGCTTCCAAGATCCAAGATTCATATTTCATGATTCATGTTTCATGTTCCAAGATTCAAGTTCCAGGTTTCAAGATTCATGTTTCAAGATTAAGGCTCACTTACTCATTTTCTTCTCCGCTTTCAAGCTCCTTTGATTCAATGTTCCCCTTGGTCAATTGGTCTACTTTGCCAACTAAGAGCCCGAGTCGCTTTTCGGAACTGTCATACGCGCCTTGCGCATTGCCCAAATGTTTACCCAATAAACGGAAATCGTCTGCAAGTTTTTCTCCGTCTTTTTTGATGCGCGTAAATCGCTTGATAATTTCCTGTGTTTGCCTACTCATCTGCACGTCATGAAACCAATGCTCAATGGTTTTTAAATGCAGATACAACTGGTTCGGCGATGTGACAACAATTTTTTTGTTCCATGCGTATCCCGTAATATCCTCTTTGCGCATTGGAGAACTGGGATTAATCATTTCGTAATACACCGCTTCTGCGGGCACATACATCATGGCGTAATCCAGCGTGCCTTCATCAGGCAGAATATATTTCGTCGCAATTTCATCAATGCGCGCTTTCACATCCCGAACGAACGCCGCTCGCGCAATATCTTTTTCAATTTCAGTCGGCACCTCAACAAGTTTTGTAAAGTTCTCCGCTGGGAACTTGGCGTCAATCACAAGCATTCTGCCATCAGGTAATTTGAAAACCGCATCGGCGCGCTCACCCGATACAAACATGTGCTGAAGTTCATACAATTCTTTGGGATAAAATTGCGACAATAAATGTTCGAGCGATGCTTCACCCCATGTTCCGCGCAGTTTCGGTGATTTGAATATTTCCTGAAATGTTTGCACGCCCTGCATGCTTTGCTCAACATTTTTCAACAGTCCGCTGATTTCAGTTGATTTCTCCACAAACGAACGCATTTCTTTGTTCAACGCCCCGGACGACATATCAAGGCGGCCCTGCATGGCATTCAGCTGATTTGCCAAATGCTCCATGATTTGCACTTGCATGGTTGTCATAGTTTTTTGCAAATCCCCGATTGCCTGATTTTGCGAGATATCCGCATAGCGTTTTTTCAACAATACTGAAACCAAAAACGCAATCACGCTAACCAGTATGACAAAACCAAATGCTGCAAAAATTACAAATGTCGTATTCATAGTACGTATTGTACCTTTTCGACAAAAAATTGTCTACGATGCTTTATCCAGCACCAGTTTTGTTATGACAAAACTGGTGCTGGATTTACCCAACACCAGTTCCGCTTGACAAAACTGGTGCTGGATTTACCCACGGGGTTTACTTTCCACACGTATGTTTCGTAAATTGCGTTTGCCAAAACGCTCTGCAGCGGCAACTACGGCCAATGGCGCGAAATACCATATGCCATTTGCTATGGGGTTGCCAAAAACGCGCAAACCAAAACGCGGAAGCGCAAAAGCAATTTGTTCAGGAAATGCCACGGCAAGAGTAGAAATGAAAAAACCCGCTAATGAACAATAAATTGCAAAACTGGCAAACCATGGAAATATGCGGCGCCCAATGGGAATATATTTTTGCAATAGCGCATACAGTCCCGCAAACAACAATACATCGCACGCAGCCATCACCGTTTCAGGCCGAACGGAAAACGCGCGCATGGGAAACGAATCATATACTGCCGCAGCCACATCAGCCACAATCAACAAACCTGCCCGCCACACATACAATGAAACGAGCATGCGCACGGCTTTGCGCGCGGGAAATGTAATGCTTGCGAAAAAAAGCGCCAGCAAAATAAATGTGCACAAAGCAATTTCCGGAGTAAAGAAATGAAGAATTGCTGTTGTCATTATTTCGCGTCTTGGAAAAATTTTCTTGCAAACTCATCCATCGCCTGCTTCATTTTTTGCGTCACATCCGATGCGTTTTCAACATCAATGTGTAGATTGACGCCGTGCGGGCCTTGATAGGTAAACCGATATGTTGGACGCGCCTGCGTGCGCGTCCGCCTGCCAGTATCAAAATGAATGCCGCCTCCGCCCATGCCCACAAAAAAGTCGCGCAATAAATCATCAAGCGACCCGGAAAAACCGAATCCGCCGGAAAACGGCTCAAACCCCATGCCTTCAAAATCTCCGCCAAAAGCAGGTCCTCTTTGCCTTGCGCTGCTGCCAAATCCGTATTGGCGCATCATATCGTATTGCGCGCGCTTGTCTTTGTCGGAAAGCGTTTGGTATGCCTCGTTGATTTCCTTGAATTTTTTTTCATCACCGCCCGGCCGGTCAGGATGATACTGATGCGCAAGCTCGCGGTATTTCCGCTTGATTTCGTCCTCGCCGGCTTTTTCCGAAACTCCCAAGATTTTGTAATAATCCTTATTCTGCATATATATACAAATTCAAATTTCTAATCCCCGCCTGCTTACCGCAGGCAAAGCCCAAATGACAAAACCCTTTGGTATTCAATCATTTGACATTTATTTAACATTTGGAATTATAACAATAGTGTTTCTTTCTCCACCATCATCGTTCCTATACGCACAATCCGTAACGCGCGTAACAGGGAAAACATTGCGATAAACAACATATCAAAAATAAATCCGAAAAACCTTAATACGGTATACAACGTCACGAACACGATTCCTGCAAAAACTTTTTCAATCATTGACTGCGTTTCAGGGCTCAAACGCAGATAGGCGTTATCCAACCACGCAAATATAATGTCGGGCAATGTTTCTGTTCCTTTCAATTTCATGCCAAACCACGAACTCAATTGGCTTATCATGTTTGCCCTTGCTTCTTTTTTTGCGGCTTCCAATAATTGATTCATGTTTGGCAATTCAAACCCTTGAGGAATTTGATTCACCATATCCTGAATACCGGAAAGGTCAGAAGCTTTTTGTTTTTGCACGAGCGTGTCAACCAGCGAGTTAATGGTTGCATCTGACTGATATCCGGGATACACAAGGCGCACCACGGGGTCCCCTGCCTGAAACAATGCTTGTATATCTGCCTTTGTGACAAACAATCCTTTTTGAGACGACCTGGGTATTGTATACGCAAACGCAATCAACAAACTTATGAAAACAATGGAACTCGCGCGCAGTCCGGAAAACACATCTCTTGCGCGCACATGAATGGCATTGCTCATATATTGGGCGGCGCGCATATATCCGAAAAGCGCAATGACCGCGAACACCAGCCACAAAACAAGCGCGCCATATCCACCCATACGAATCAAGAGCGGGACGCATGAAAGCAAACTGTATATTCCAGCAAGAACCGCAGCCGTAACCCATGATGTTGCTAAGCTGAAAACCGCGTACAAAAATATCCATATGACGCAACCTACCGCAGCCCAAAGCAAAAAAACGAACATGTTGCTTGTTCGAAACGAATATTCAATCAACGCGCCCGTGCCTGCTGAAAACACAATGCCTAAAAACAGCACTATGAATTTTTTAAAAACTGCTCCGCGCGAAGCTGAATCTTCCACTGACACAACATTTGTTTTTTGCGATTGTTCAAACATAATCTTGAATCTTGAATCTTGGATCTTGGATCTTGAAAGCGGAGCATTGTCTTCGCAAGAACAAAGTTCTTGCGAAGACTTTACTATTTTATCCAGTCGTAGTCCCGCTATGCGGGACGAAGGTTGGATAAGGCCAAGAGGAACTTCATGATTTATGAATTTTGATTTTCCGGAGGAGTATCTGATTTTGGCTGATTCTCGTCTTTTGGCTGATTTTCGTTGTCCTGCTTGCCATACATTTGCGAACCGATTTGCTGTACAACATCTGAAAGCTCCTGTATGGAACGTTTGATTGCCTCAACATCATCCCTGTCCCTTACAGCTTTCAAATCATTCATTTTGGCAGTGATTTTTTCTTTCACATCCGCAGGGACTTTATCCCCAAGGTCTTTCATAGACTTTTCCGCCTGATACATAAGCGCGTCTGCGGAATTGCGCGTGTCAATCAACTCTTTTTTCTTTGCATCTTCAGCGGCATGCGCTTCAGCTTCATGTTTCATGCGTTCAATTTCTTCTTTGGACAAACCAGTTGATCCTTCAATGCGGATTGATTGCTTTTTCTTCGTTGCTTTATCCATCGCGGTAACTGATAAAATACCGTTTGCGTCAATGTCAAATGTAACCTCAATTTGAGGCACGCCGCGCGGAGCAGGCGGGATGCCGTCCAAAATAAATCGCCCTAAACTCTTATTGTCCTGCGCCATGGGACGCTCGCCCTGAAGCACATGAATTTCAACAGATGTTTGATTATCAGATGCGGTTGAATATGTTTCCGTGCGCGCGGTCGGAACCGTGGTGTTCTTCGCAACCATAGTCGTCATCACATTGCCCAATGTTTCAATGCCTAAACTTAACGGCGTAGCGTCCAAAAGCAGCACATCGCGCACTTCCCCTTGCAAAATGCCTGCTTGCACTGCAGCGCCAACTGCCACAACTTCGTCGGGGTTAATGTCTTTATGCGGGTCTTTGCCAAAATATTTTTTCACTGCTTCCTGAATCGCGGGCATGCGCGTTTGACCTCCGACTAAAATCAATTCATTGATATCCGACTTCGTCAGTTTGGATTCGCGAAGCGTTTGCTGGACAAGCTCAATGGATTTGTCAATATAATCGCGCACCAAATCTTCAAGTTTTGCGCGCGTCAGCTTCATGAGAAAATGTTTCGGCCCCGACGCATCAGATGTGATAAACGGCAAATTAATTTCTGTTTCGGTCATCGTAGAGAGTTCATGCTTTGCGCGCTCCGCCCCTTCTTTCAAACGCTGCAGCGCAAGATTATCTTTGGACAAATCAATACCTTCCTGCTTTTTATATTCAATAATCAAATGGTCAATAATCCTACGGTCAAAATCGTCTCCGCCCAAATGCGTGTCTCCGCCAATTCCTTTGACTTCAATGGTATCGCCGCCAATTTCCAGCACGGAAATATCAAACGTGCCGCCGCCGAAATCGTATACGAGCACGCGCTCTTCTTTATGTTTATTAAATCCATACGCGAGCGCAGCAGCGGTCGGTTCGGGAAGCACGCGGCGGACCTTAAACCCCGCAATTTCTCCCGCTGCTTTGGTTGCCGCGCGCTGGGAATCGTCAAAATACGCAGGGCATGTAATAACCGCTTGTTCAATTTCTTCTCCGAGTTTTGATTCGGCATCTTGCTTCATTTTCATCAAGACATACGCTGAAACTTCTTCCGGACGATACTTTTTTCCATTCATGGCAACCTCTACCCCGCCGGATTGGGATTGCACGATTTCATATGGAAGCAATTTTTTGTCATACTGCACCACGTTATCGGAAAATCGCCTGCCGATTAAACGCTTGACCGAGAAAATAGTGTTTGACGGATTCACCACTGCTTGGCGTTTTGCCGTGACTCCCACCAAGCGCTCGCCTGATTTTGAAATCGCGACAACCGATGGCGTCAACCTGCTTCCCTCCTGATTTTCCAAAATGCGCGGCTGGCCGCCTTCAATAATTGCCATGACCGAGTTTGTTGTTCCCAAATCAATTCCTAAAATTTTTGCCATATGAGTTTAATTAAATAACTAATAACTGATAACTAATGACTTATAACTTACGACCTACAATGAATGACTTATAACTTATAACTGATAACTGATAACTTGTTGGAAATGAGGTTTATGAAAACCTATTGTACTATTTTCACTCGCGCTGCGCGCAATACTTTTCCATACAGCATATATCCTTTATGAACAACTTCGCAAATACTGCCTGAAGACTTTCCCTCTTGTGCAACTGATTCAATCACTTCGTGCAATTCCGGATTAAATTGGTCTCCTGTATTCGCTGGAATCTCTTCCAGCCCGCGCTTTTTCAATATACTCTCAAACTGGGTACAAATCAAATCAAATGATTTTTTTTCTTGTTCTGTTTGAGCATGGCTGACCGCAAGATGAAAACTGTCTATAATAACTAAAAGGTCGTACAACAAATCTTCATTGGTAAACTGCGCAATGCGGCTCACGCGTTCCGTTTCCGCTTTTTGGTAATTCGCATAATCCGCGCGGGCGCGCTGCCATCCTGCAAGATATTCATCCCTTATTTTTGCGCACTCTTCAAGCTCTTTGCGGAGTTTCTCGCACGACTGGTATGAATCTCCATCACCGTGTTTTGTATGTTTTTTCTCTTCTTGTTTTTTTTCTTCTGCCATATATATGTTAGTTCAAAGAAAATGCGCTGCGCGACAAACAGCGTTTGACTAATTGAAACGTTTTCCAATTTCGTTCATACGGCATGCGAACAGGACCGATGACAAAGAAAACCGCGTCCCGATTGTTTCCTGCCCGGACTGAACCGGTCATGGAGCTGAACGCATCGCTTGCACACGTCAACGTACCGCGCTCGGCAACCCGAATACGCATCGGCGTATCGCGCAATTCAGAAAACAACTCGTTACGGATATTTACTATATCATCAACCAGCCGCGCAAGCTGACAATATTCGTCGCGCGTGGAAAAATCCGGCTGGGAAAATAATTCTTGTACGCCGTCAAACGCAATGTTCATATCCTCATCAATAAGCGCGCTTAACGCGAATGTCCGATGAGCCAAAAACGCCATTGCCTGTTCGTATGACTCAAACGCACTGTGTTGTGTCTCGCACTCTTCGCTATTTTCGGATGCAAGAAATTCATCAACGAAAAATCGGTATGCTTTGTTCGTTGGCACGCTTCCTGACGAATAATACATTTTGCGCACATATCCTTGGTCAGTAAGCCGCGCAAGCTCGTTTCGGATGGTTGCCGGACTGCACGAAACAGAAAACCGATTCGCTAAAAAACTGGAGCTCACCGGCTGCGCGCAGTCAACATACTCACGCACGAGCGTTTTTAACAATTGGCTTTGACGTTCATTCATACAATGGATCCCCACAGGCGAAGCCCATAACGTACGCTTTCTCATTAACGTAAAAAATCCTTCGGCCAGAGGCTGATCCGCCTATGGCGGAAAATTCTAAGCACTAAACTCTAAATAATTTCAAAATTCAAATGTTCTAAATTCAAAACTGTTTTGTATTTTGGATTTTGGAAATTGGAATTTGTTTAGAATTTAGAATTTAGAGTTTAGAGTTTGAAATGAAGCCCATGGTCTTCTGGCTGAATGGATAAAAGATACTAATATACCTGCCGTCATACCTTACATATCAAGACAGCCGGGCGAATGGTACTAATGATACTAATACTAATTGGTGATTATACTGCTTAGCAATCAAATGTCAAGGCTGCTAATATAGCATTAAGCTGATAACAAAGGCTGAATTCAAGTAAGACCAAGTAAAACGCACCAACGAAAAGCGCGCAGAACACTGCGCGCTTTTTCTGTTAGTTATATGTGAAGCTCCACGGGCTTATCCAGCCTTCGTCCCGCACAGCGGGACTTCGGCGGAGTAGACCGCCCGTGGCATCTTGCTGTTTGGGGTTTCGGGAGCTGAAATCCCGCCCGCCTGCATCGCTATGCAAGCATTGCGGGCAGGTACCGACCCGTTTGACGGGACTGGTACTGGGATAAATTGCTCATTTGTCATTCCTCCCATCTTCCCGTATAATACAATCGTACAAGCCTCCAGCCGCAGATTATTAGTTATAAGTTATAAGTCGTTCGTTATTAGTTATTAGTTAAAATACATGCGCATTATCAAAGAAAAAATTACATGGTACCACCTTTCATCTGCAACAAGCGAAGAGTTGGAATTCATAAAAAGCGAACTCAAAATGCCGGAGCCGGTCATGCAAGAGCTCCAATCCCCTTCTTCGCGGCAGAAAATGGAATCATACCCGGGGCTTTTATATGTCATTGTCAAATTTCCTATTTACGAAAAAAAGAAAAAAACATGCAGAGCAGTTGAAATTGATTTTATTATTACGGATTCGGCAATCGCAACGATTACGTATGAACAAATCCAACCACTTGAAGAGCTTTTCACTCAATGCGAACAACTTGAAGGATTAAGGCAAAAAACATTCGGCAACACAACCGCAGAACTTGCCGAAGCTATTTTCTCGCACGTGTTCACCTACGGCATGCGCGAACTGACGCATATTGATAAAAGCATCAATGAAATTTCAGAACAGCTCTATCAAGGAGTTGAAAAAAGCATGATTCCTTTGATTGCATTGGTTAAACGCGACGTGCTTGATTTTCGAAGAATTTTAAAACCAACCGAAGGGGTTTTACACGATTTACACGACGTCTCCAAAGCTTTGTACGGAGATGAAAAACTATTCACATTTAACAATATCATCGGAGTATACGAGGATATATGGGATGTGGTGGAAAACCAAAAAGACACTATTGAAAGTTTAGAAAGCACAAACCAAGCATTGCTTTCAAGCAAAATCAACGAAGTTATGAAAATCCTTTCCATTATAGCGTTTTTGCTCGCGCCGTTTACCATCGTAGGAAGTATGTTTCAAATGAACCTGCAATTCACCCCGATTGCCGGCATGCCCGGGGATTGGTGGATTGTAATGGCTATTATCGCGGCTTGTTGCATTGGGCTTTTTATTTATTTCAAAAAGAAAAAGTGGATATGAAACACATGATACAGAACAAACAACTAACAACAAGCGAAAAGCGAAAAGCGAAAAACGAAAAAAGAAAAACGAAAAACGAAAAACGACGGCGCGACAGCATTATTCCCATCAAGCTTTATAATACCGCAACAAAGAAAAAACAGATTCTCAAACCGTATCGCGCGAATACAATCCGCATGTTTGTATGCGGCCCTACTGTGTATGATTATGCGCACATCGGGCATGCGCGTACCTACATCGCCTACGATATGTTTGTACGATTTTTGCGCATGGCTGGCTATACCGTGGCATACATTCAAAATATTACGGATATAGACGACAAAATCATCACGCGAGCGCGCGAGCAAAAAATGATACCAAAGGACCTCGCGCGCAAATTTGAAAAAGAATACAGGGCCGATATGAAAAACCTCTTGGTTATATCTATATCGCGTTATGTGCGCGCAACATCCAAAATCAAAGAAATTATAAGCCAAGTGAAACGCCTTTTAGAAAAGAAATACGCCTATTTCACCCCGGACGGAATCTATTATGACGTCTCGCGCTTTCAAGATTATGGCAAACTCGCTGGCAGAACTGCGCTTTCGGCAGAGGACTCAATAACGAGAATTGACGAATCAGTGCAAAAACGAAATAAAGGCGATTTTTGCTTATGGAAATCCGCAAAACCGCAAGAACCGAAATGGAAAAGCCCATGGGGATGGGGAAGACCGGGTTGGCATATAGAAGATACCGCAATATCCGAGCATTTTTTCGGTCCGCAATATGAAATACACGGAGGGGCTGTTGACCTCATATTTCCACACCATCAAGCGGAAATAGCGCAAATGGAAGCTTTGTCCGGCAGAAAACCAATGGTCCAAATATGGATGCACACAGGATTTTTGCGTATAGGAAAAGAAAAAATGTCAAAATCGCTTGGGAATTTCACCACAATCCGCGATGCGATGCGCACCGTTCCTGCTCATGTGCTTCGGTTATTTATCGCTTCAACCTTGTATCGCTCGCCTATACTCTTTCATGAATCCATGATTCAACAAGCCCGTGAAAACTGGGAAACCATTAACTCAATGTATAATACCATTCGCCTTATGCATGCCCGCATCGCCCATAACACAAACGCAAAACGAGAAATTTCCCGCATACAACAATACCAAAAACAATTTCGCGCGATGCTCGCAGACGGCTTCAATACCCCTCGCGCGCTCGCGATTGTATTTACATATATTAAGTTCATCCAATCCCTAGGACAATCTCTTTCCCAAGAAACGCGCGCAGCAGCTTTGGAATTCTTCACAGACATAGATACAGTATTCGGCATCCTTCAAAAACAAAAACTGTCCGCCATACCCCGCACCATCACCAATCTTGTTGCGAAACGAGAACAATTTCGGAACAACAAACAATGGCAGCAAGCTGACGCTGTCAGAAAACAAATTGAACGAGCAGGTTATTGCGTTGAAGACACGCCAAGCGGCTCTCGGTTAAGAAAGAAATAATCCACCACATACCCACATATACGTTTGTAAAATACAAAGAAAAATAGGACAATACATTAAATTAAAAACAACACCCACAATCATTACAGAATAAACGATTGCTGATTCTGTAATGTCCGGAAGTACCTTATTGTATTAAAAAACTATTTCAATGGCGCGAAAACAACAATCGGATACTGACAAGTTAAAACTCCCTCCGCAAGATATTGAAGCTGAACAATCAGTGCTAGGGGGTATTATGATTGATAAAAACGCGATTACCAAAGTCGCGGATATTTTGGTTGCAGAAGATTTTTACCGTCCGAACGACCAAAAAATCTACGAAACAATGCTTGAGCTTTTTTCCAAAAGCCAACCCATTGATATTCTGACTGTTTCAAGCCGGCTCAAAGAAAAAGAACAGCTTGAAGAAGTCGGCGGCATATCGTACCTGACCGAACTGATAAATGCGGTTCCCACGTCAAGCCATATCGCGCATTACGCAAAAATCGTAAACAAAAAACGGGTTTTGCGCGAACTGCTCGCCGCTTCGTATGAAATCGGCGAATTGGCGTCACACGAAGAAAAAGAAACGCAAGATATCTTAGATGAGGCCGAACAAAAAATTTTTGCCGTATTCCAACGCATTGTCATTAACGCATTCCAACACATCAAACAAGGGTTGAAACAAGCATTTGAACGCATTGACATGTTGCATAAACAAAAAGGGCAATTGCGCGGGGTTCCCACAGGGTTTAAAGCGCTTGATAATATCCTTGCAGGATTGCAAAAGTCAGACCTTGTGATTCTGGCTTCCCGCCCGTCGCTTGGAAAAAGCTCGCTTGCGCTTGATATCGCCAGAAACGCGGCGACAAAACATAAAATCCCGGTCGGGTTATTCACGCTTGAAATGTCGCGCGACCAAGTTATTGACCGCCTTATCGCTGCGGAAGCAAATGTACCGCTATGGAAAATCAGAACAGGCAAACTTTCCGAAGAAGGAAGCCCAAATGACTTTGAACTTATTCAAGAAGCCATGGCGCGGCTTGACGAAGCGCCTATATATATTGACGATACGGCATCACCCACAGTAATCCAAATACGCGCTATGGCGCGACGGCTCAAGGCAGAGTCAGGTCTTGGACTCTTAATTATTGATTACTTGCAATTGATACTGCCCAGCACCAATACGAATAATATTGTCCAGCAAGTCACGGAAATCTCGCGGTCACTCAAGGGTCTTGCCAAAGAACTCAATGTCCCTGTGCTCGCGCTTTCACAGCTCAATCGCGCAGTGGAGCAGCGCCCGAATCAAATCCCGCGTCTTTCCGACCTTCGTGAATCGGGCGCTATTGAACAAGACGCAGACGTAGTCATGCTTATCTATCGCGAAGACCGCGTGCGAGAGGACTCGTCAAGAGAAAACATGGCTGATATTATTGTTGCCAAACACAGAAACGGGCCGCTTGGAAAAGCAACGATCATGTTCGTCGAACAATATGTGAGTTTTCGCGACCTTGCCGATGAACGGTATATCGGGTCGGATGAAGCCGAACTTGAACCCGGAGGGGAACTATAATTTCAACTTAAAATTCGAAAATCAAACATTAAAATGCTATTTTAGAAAACCAGCAAATTTATTTTGACTTTTAACTTTTTATTCTTGAGTTTTTACTATGCTCCCTTACTCGCTTACCAAATTCATTGAACTGTTCGCAAAAATCCCGGGCATCGGCCCGCGGCAGGCACACCGCATCGCGTTTTGGTTTTTGCGCCATGACAAAAACTTTATTTATACGTACGGATTCACGCTAAAAGATTTGGCTGATAAAATCCATGTATGCCCGCAATGTTTTTTCGTATTTGAACAAACCAATGCGGGCGCAGAAACGCTTTGCACCATTTGCAGAAATCCGAGCAGAGACAACACGCGCATTGCGATTGTTGAAAAAGAAACAGACCTGATCAGCATTGAAAAAACCAAAAAATACAACGGTTTATATCATGTGCTCGGCGGGCTGTTTTCTCCAATTGAAGGCAATAATCACGAACTCAAACTCCCGGAGCTTGTCCAGCGTCTGCGCATAAATCCTCAAACACAAGAAGTGATTTTGGCTTTGAGCCATACCGCAGAAGGAGACCTTACGTCCATGGAATTAGAAAAAGTTTTAAAAAACTTCCCGATTGCCATCACGCGATTAGGATTGGGGCTGCCGCGTGGAGCTGATGTGGAATTTGCGGACGAAGATACCTTAGCCAACGCGATATTGTCGCGTCGGTAAGCCCAGTTAGGGGCCCGCTCTCCTTTTTTGGTTGACAGCAACGGCATCCCGCTATGCGGGATTATCTCTAACGATGAAAATCACCGAGTGTTAGATTTGTATCTCGGTGATTTCTATTTCCGTATATTCTGGTTTGAATCCCTTTTTTACTCTGCTGCGGGCTTTGGGACGGTATTTAAAAGTAATTACCTTTTTCCCGCGCGCATGCTTCAGCACCGTTGCCTGAACTGACGCTCCTGCAACTATAGGTTTGCCAACCCGCATAGTATCATTGTCAATAATTGCGTACACTTCAGGAAACGAAACAATAGCACCTTCTTCTTCAATCATCCGGTCAACACGAAATTTCATTTTCGGGACGACCAAATATTGATGGCCTTTAATTTTTACAATTGCCTGCATAAATTGACTTACAACTTATGACTCACAACCAATGACCGTTATATGTCATTAGTCGTCAGTCGTTAGTTAATAGTTAGTAGGTGTTGACCCGGATGAGAATGAACGAATACATAAGCATAAGCGCTTGATACACTGCAGTCATTCCCAAAAGCATCGGGGAAAAGCTGCGCTCCTTTTCAAACACCGCGTATGCCATCATAGCATTTACGACCAAAATTATCAATGCCGTACACGGCCCGATAAACAGCGCCCACCGATCGCCGAACACATCTCCCCCGCCAAACATCCGATATTGGATAATAAACGGCGCGTTGGATACGGGAATAAAAAAATACACCAAAGCAAATGATGCGATTTGCATCACAACATTCAAGCCCAGCAATACGTAAAAAAATTGTTTTGCAGATATGCGCATATCACTTTTGTTTCAACATTTTTATAAGTGAAACACACACCCAAAAACTTTCCAAGATAAAAAATGGAACGCTCCTAATTTCATACGAATACCATACAAGCAAAACACTGCCAACAAAATTCAACCCATATAACAGCCGCGATTTTTCAGAAACAACATTAAACGTATCAAGAACAAACGCCAATAATAGCAGAATAAGGCCTAAAATACCAAAAAACAATGTCATAGAAAATCTCAATTTCTTTCAACTTATTTTATTCTGCCCTCTTTATATATATTTCGGCAGCTCCAGCGGGATTCTCAACCCAGGGGATGTTAAATATTCCAAAGTTGATCCGCCACCCGCCTGTCTACCTTAAATTATCCTATCTTTTCCAGACGATATGCCCGTTTATATTATGTTTTTCGTAGGTTTCCAAAACATCAGCACAAAACTTTTTTAATTCTTCGTTTTTCTCACCTTTTGCCAATTCATACAAACGGATAAACATTTTTTTGCCGGTTTCTGTTTGCTTCAAATTCTTTTTAATGAAATTGTGCTGCGAGCATAAAGTTTGGCCGTTTTCAATCGTTGCCTCGCCACCAAAATCCTTTGGCTTAATATGGTCAATGTGTAAATCAACGCCGTCCTTTTTGCCCCTGCCGCAAATTACACACTTATAGCCGTCTCTTTTGAGAATTGCTTCTTTTTGTGTGGCGGTAAAATCCTCCAACTCTCTTTTATATGCCTTTTCAGGATCATATTTATAAATTCCCTTGGCAATTTTTATCAGAAAACCACTTTGAGATAACTGGCGAATTGCCCTGTCGGGATCACGAAAAACTTTTCCTGTTCTTTTCTTGTAGGTAAAAACAACCCAATCAACGACTTCGGGATGTTTAATATCTCTGTTTGGATTTTTCCGTTAAATATAATTTTTTCAGATCAAGATAATTTTTAGTTTCGACTTTGCTTAATAAAATCTGTAAGCCAAATAACATTTCTCTTTTTATTAAGTTTGTCCTAAATTTTTTACTATGCGTCTCGGTAATTACAAATTCCCATTCCCGACTAAAACTAAGGTTGGTCATAAGTTCATTTGTTATTATTTGATAAACTTTCGATCATTTCGATACTTTTATGCAACTGAAGCATCAAAATAAATCTGAATCCTGCGGGCGTAATAACAACTTGTTGCCCGACTTTACCGAGTAGTTCCAATTCAATTGCAAAATTAAGAAATGTGTAGGTGGCTGTACTCAACGATTTCTCTGCTTGCCACTCATTGACTTTACCAGAAACTTTTTTAAACATCTCTCTCAAATCAGCGAGCCTCAGTGGGTATGAATTTCGTGATAATAGAAAAGCGCTTTCAACAATTGAATAGATGCCAAAAACGGTTGAAGAATAGAACGGGTCACTTGCTACGAATTGCTTAAGAATTCCAATTTGATCATCATTTAATCGGTCAATAAATGTATCTCTATTTATATTTTGCGCATATTGATCACCAATATCAGTAAGAAAATAATTTTTGTCCCGCTCTCGCACTAAGCCGAACTCCTTTGCTACTTTCAGATGATTATGCACACTCTGTTTAGAGAGCCCTGTTTTTGTGGCTATCTCTTCCTGCTTTGTCTCACCCATGATTAAATAACTCAGGGCACGATTTATTAGACCAAAACTGAATACGCCATAATCATTCGGTTTAATTTTTAGGAAAGGCGCAACCGCAGAAAGATTATCGTAGTAATCTTTCAAAACATCAATCGGTTCGTAGATAATCAATGCGATACCACTTTGTTTTGCCAAATCAAAATCATTACCTTTTGCTTCTGTTACCATTAAATAGCAGAATATGTCGCCAGCAACCAACTCACCAACATTTTGCAAACGAATAAGTTCATCTCTGTAAGAAAGTATTTGTTTCATCCAATCTTCAGAAAAGCCAACAACTTTTAACTCAACTAAACATAAATTTTTTCCGCTCGATAATAAAAGATCAATTCTCTCATCGCCTGACTTCAATCTCAGCTGACGAGTAATCAACTTTAAATCAAGTGGTAATTGCAACAATTTTGCCAAAAAAATTAAATTTGCGGCGAGCGCATCTTCAATTTGGCTTTCACTTATATTTTTTTCTCTTTTAATTGACATAAGAATACTTTTCGTCAATATCAACGCCTATGCCTTTTCTGCCATGCAAATATGAAGCGATAAGCGTTGAGCCACTACCCAAAAATGGGTCCAAAACCGTATCGCCAATAAAACTAAATAATTTTATACATCGTCTTGGTAATTCAATAGGAAATGGCGCAGGGTGTCCGCCCGCCCCCTTTTTACTTTGGCCATTGAAAGTCCAAACTCCATTTGTCCAATCCATAAACTCTTGTTTTGTGATGTCATTTTTTTTACTCCCACCTGTTTTCTTCCAACTATCTTTATACAAAACCAAAATCAATTCAACTGGAGCGATAACATAAGGGGCAGAGGCGGACATAAACGAACCCCAAGCAGTGCGGCGAGAAATATTTCCCTCGTTCCAAATAATCGTTGAGTGATACTTCCAGCCAATATCTTTTGCGATTTTTGTAATATCCGCGCCGACTGATTTTTGGCCGCCTTTATTTTTATCAAGAGGGATATTTAGCAAAAATCGCCCCTCATTTTTTGCCAAGTTAAAACATTTCTTAATCCATTTTTGGGTAAATTCCAAATAGTCATCGTAAGTTAAATTGTCCGCACGGGAATTGTAATGAATATCAATATTATAAGGCGGCGAGGTGATAATTAAATCAGCAGAATTTTCCGGAATAGCCGTAATTCTCAAAATATCTTCATTAAAAATAGAAATTTTGTCATTTTCAAAATATGGTTTTTGAGATTTTATCTCATCAACTTTCGTATTCTGTTTTACGGCTATTGTATTTTGCATAAAATTTTATTTTATTAAATCGTCCACCTTAACATTTAACACTTTAGCGATTTTTGATAAGCTGTCAATTGTTGGTACCGCTTACGGGAATTGAACCCGTGTTTCCACCGTGAGAGGGTGACGTCCTAAGCCACTAGACGAAAGCGGCAAAAACAAATTGGGTGGGTAAAAACGCTTATATTCATTTTAACAAATAACTACTGGATTTAAAATAGGCAACGAAGAGCAACTATTGCCAAAATAAGGTTTTTCTGCTATAATGTGCGCAGTACCTTATAATTTCGACACGGCAGTATCCTCCTTCTGTCGTGTCTTGAGCAAGCTTTCCTTGCTTATTCAGAATATATACTTGTTCAAGATACGACAGAAAATGTGCAAAAAACTCCGTGCAAATGCGGAGTTTTTTGCTTTTGCATACGTGTATATGCGAGAAAATTTAATGTACAGCTACTTCCATTCTGGACTCTGGCGCACTAATAATTCCCCTGCTTTTTTCGGCTCTGCCATTATACCTTTAATAATTTTCTCCATACGCATGCCCTGCGATCCTTTAATTAAAACAATATCACCGGGTTGAAGCATAGTGCGTATCATATCAATCACTTCAGTTGAAATAGAAAAGTGAAACAGTCGATCTGCGGGAAACCCATTGCGCAACGCCTGCTCATACCCGAAACGCGATTGCTCACCCACAAATATCAATAGGGCGCTTATACTTGCCGCATACGCTCCCATGTCTTCATGAACTTTTTGTGCATACGAACCGAGTTCCAACATATCTCCTAAAATAGCAATTTTTCGTTTCCCTGAACACGCGGCAAATGTATCAAGTGCTGCGCGCATTGCTATAGGGGCAGCATTATATGTATCATCCAAAATCATTGTATGATGTACGCCCGGGATCAACCGCATACGACCCGGTTCATTTTCGAAATCGGATAATGCTTCAACAATCTCTATCATATGCATATCGAAGGACATAGCACATGCTGCTGCAGCTGCAAACGCATACGCAACTGGTTTTCCCAATGTGCCCAAAATACTGACAGGCACAAAACTTCCTCTATATCCCAACTTGAATGAAATGCCTAAAGGAAATTCGTTTCCTAAAGCATCGCGTCCTGTTTTTGTCTGAAAATCAACAATCCGAATATCCGCTTGGCTGGAGAATCCAAATGTGCAAATGCGCGCTTGAGTCATAACACGCATACGGAACACATATTCATCATCACAATTCAAAATCGCCAAATCGTTCTTGTCTAAACATCGCACCACATTCGCCTTTTCCAAGATCACGGCGTCGCTATTCTTGTAATACCCGACATGGACCGGCACATCACCTATCGCAGTTACAACTGCAATATCTGGTTTTGCAATACCTGTAAGATACGCGATGTCGCCCGGACGATCAGCCCCCATTTCAACCACAAGCACACGAGGATACAACGCTGATTTTTTTACCATCAAGAAAATTGCCTTGCCAACATTACGCAACCACCCCGCGATGCTTCGTTTTGCATCTTCACCATTTATAAACACCAACGGCACGCCGATATCGCTGTTTAAGTTCCGTTGGCTTTTGCGAAGCGTGACACGTGACGCCAATGTTTGCGCAATCGCATTTTTTGTTGATGTCTTTCCTACACTTCCAGTCACCGCGATAATCAACGGATGATATTTCGCTATGATGCGCTTTGTAGAAAGTCCCAAAATACATTTGATAAGCAATCGTTTCATATGCTATGGAGTCGGGGATATTTGTGCATCCGGCGGGATGCCGTAATACTCCAAGGCGAACTTCATAATTTTTTTAAACAACGGCACCGCGGTTGTTTCCGCGTACCTGACTCCTTGTGGTTCTTCGAGGCGCGTGAGAATCACAAATCGCGGGTCAGTCACCGGACCGAACCCCACAAACGTATGATTAACCCTATTTGTATATCCAGTTCCGTTTTCATTTGCAATATCGCCTGTTCCGGTTTTGCCAGCAATGCGATACCCCGCAATCCGCGCAAGCATACCCGACCCCCGCTCTCCGGATACAACGCTTTCCAAAAGAGGAACTTCTTTATCAACAACCGACGAAGAAATCATTTGCCCAAGTTGTTTTGGTATTGTAGCTTGCACGCTTCCGTCAGCGCGTTTTATCGCATCAACAATATAGGGCTGCATCACGATGCCGTGATTGGTAAACGCAGAAAACATCTGAATAAGCTTGATGGGCGTGACGGCAATGCCTTGGCCGAATGCGGCAGTGGCAAAATCAATATCAACAGCATCTTTTGCTTTAAGATTCGCAAAAGAGCTATTGATTTCCTGAGGTAAATCAACATTGGTTTTATCCTCAAAATGCAGGGTTTTAACCAGAAAATCGCTGAAATATGCGTTTCCAATGGTTCGCTCAATAAATACCGCGCCGAGATTATACGAACGCTGCAAAAACAAAGCCATGCTGATCCATTTATTCGGAGCAGAATTGCCGGCATTGTGAATCACGTTATTTCCGATGCGAATCACACCAGAATCAAAATATTGCGTATCGGGTGTAATGCTTCCTTGGGTCAAACCAGCAGCTAAGGTGAAAGGTTTAAACACTGAACCTGGCTCGTATCGGAGCGATGTGCCGCTGTTCAAAAAAATAGAAAGGTCTTTTACTTTTCCGTACGCGTTCAAATCAAATGCCGGATAATTTGCAAACGCCCTGATAGCGCCGGTCTTGGAGTCAAGGACGATAACATTGCCGCCTTTCGCGTTCCATTTTTGCGCTTCATCGCGCAAATCACGTTCAGCTTCAGCTTGTATATTTGGGTCAATGGTCAAAATCAGCACTGCGCCGTTTTCCAAATATAAATCATGCGCGCCCAAAAACGATCCTTTTTCCACCAATGCCTGAATGTTTTGCTGTGTGGGTCCGGCGCCGCGCAACACATCGTCATATTTTAATTCAACGCCATACTGCCCTGACAAATTCCCAGCCGCATCAGACCCCACAAAACCGATCACATGGCTTGCAAACGAGCCAAGCGGATAATACCGCGCCTTGCGTTCTTGAATCGTCAATCCTTGTATTTTTTTCGCGGCAAGCGTTTCGGCTGTTGCCTGCGAAACGCCGCGCGCAAGCGCTTCATATGGGTCGTTTTGTTTTGACAATTTTTGCAATACATCCGCATACGAAAGGGATAACATATCCGCAAGTATCCGCGCGTGGTCAGCAGGAGAGCCGACAAGTTTTGAAGGATTAACCGATATGTCAAACAAACGTTTGATCACGGCAACCGCATGCAACCCGCCATCTTTATCCTGCACAAAAATATCTCCACGATCCGGTTGAGTCTGCACGATTTGCATTTGTTGAGCCAATGCCTTGCCTTTCCAATATTCATATCCGCTGATTTGAAGCATAAAGAATTTTCCGCTCACTGCACCGACCGCAACGACAAAAAAACCAGCCAGCAAAATCATCCGGATAGAAAATGAATGAAAAGAAAATGATTTCTTGAAAATCCGCTTTCGCATGCTATGGCAACGCAACGAGTGTCTCCTGCGCAGCCAGATGGTCTACGGTATTGGATACGTAATGCGTGTGCGCAGGACTACTCAATTGTATCATGGATGCGTATGCGCTGAGCGCCTCCGGGGATAAAAATTCTGCTTGCGAAACCCCGAGTGACTCATTTATCCGTTTTTGCTGTTCTATTTCGGTGCTCAGGCGATTTACATGATACGACAAAATCACCGAACTCACGCCGCCCAAAAGCAACGCAGCAACACCAGCTATGCATACAATGGGAACAACCAAACACACCGCATCTTGAACACTCAATTTGCCTTGGTTGAACCGTTTCAAGGTTTTACGCAATTCAGAAGAACGCGGACGGCCAAACTCCTCGTCAAACGAAGTGGTAAAAATAAGCTGTCGTTGTGTAGGAGTAATAACGGTCATACAATGTGATGCAAATTTACGAATGAATATGCGAATCTACAAATTGCGAATTTAATTTTAGAAACATCTTTACTGTATACGCATTATTGGCATGATATTTGTTGATTGGCATCATGCCTGTTATTTTTTCTCAAAAGCACGGAGTTTTGCCGACCTGCTTGAAGGATTTTGCTCTTTTTCTTGTTTCAGCGGCGTAATCGGTTTTTTAGTCAAAATCAATCCTTGATGGTCGCGGGACGCATCTTGAAAAACGTTTTTAACTATCCGATCCTCAAGCGAATGATAACTCAAAGCCACAATCCTGCCACTTGAGCAAAGCATATCCAGTGCGTCGGGAAGCGCGCGGCTGATGTTTTCCAGTTCTTTGTTTACCACAATACGAATTGCCTGAAATGTTTTGGTTGCGGGATGAATTCTTCCGTGGCGGAAACGCGGCGGATATGCTGACATGACGCACGCGACCAATTCGCTGGTCATTGTGATGCGATGTCTTTGACGTTGAAGAACAATTGCGTGCGCAATGCGCCTGCTCAACCGGTCTTCGCCGAACTGAAAAATAATATCCGCAAGTTCGCGCTCGGGCGTATTATTCACCACGTCCTCTGCGGTTTGCTCCACGTCAGAACCATACGTCATCACAAGCGGTTCATTCTTTTGGAACGAAAATCCTTTGCCCGATTCTTCAATGGTCGCGCGCGATAATCCGAAATCAAACAGCACGCCATCCAATTGCCCCATGTGAAACCGTACTACATATTCTTTGATATGCGCGAAATTTCCCTGGACAAACATACACCGTCCGTTTCGTGCGTCTGATGCAAATTCGCTTTTCAAATACGCGATCGCGACAGGGTCCCAATCAATTGCCATCACGCGGCCGCGCGCACCAATATGTTTTAAAATTTCGCGCAAATGTCCGCCCTGTCCCGCAGTTGCATCAATGTATCGTCCGCCATTTCGGGGTTGCAAATACTCCAATGTTTTTTGTAAAAGAACAGGAATGTGCATACTGCTAAATCAGAAATTCTAAGCACTAATGTTCTCGTCTTCGCAAGAACTTTGTTCTTGCGAAGACTTTAATGTTCCAAATTCAAAACATTTTTGATACTAAGAATTTGGATTTTGGTCATTATTTAGAGTTTAGGATTTGTTATTTGGAATTTACCTAGATGCCTAGCTCCATTAATTGTTCCGCAATTTCCCCTGAGTCACGTTCGGTCTTATTTTTGTATTCGCCCCATTTGGAACTGTCCCAAATTTCCAATCGGTTAAATACGCCTGCTACGATAACTTTTTTGGTAAGTCCTGCGTACGTGCGCAAATGGTCGGGAACTAATATCCTGCCCTGGCTGTCCAGTTCAACATCGTGCGCGCCCGCAAACATCAATCGCGCAAACGCGCGCGAATTTGATTGTGTAAGCGGCAACACGGAAAGTTTTTGCGCAAGTTTTTCCCACTCGTCTTTTGTAAACACAAACAAACATGCGTCAAGACCGCGCGTGATCACCGCACCGCCGCTTACTTGTTTGCGAAACTTCACAGGAACGGCCATCCTGCCTTTTTGGTCAATGTTATGCTGATATTCTCCGATAAACATAATAAAATTAACGAATAACGAATTAATACAAATTTACGAATAAACGAATTACAATTACATAGATTACAATCAAGTTTTTTATAAAATATATTTCAAATGGCGAAATCAATGAATAAAATAATAAATTAGTACAAATATACAGATTTACTTATTTCTTTGGCGAATGACTTAGTTATCCACAGTTACCGCCACTTATCCACACACTTATCCACAATTCCCCACCCTTGGTATGTATTCTATGCTACTTGCGCCACCTGTCAAACCTTTGACTTATCCACAGGCTTCCTGAACTTCGACTCCGAGGCTCAATTTCAAGAAGATTGATGAAGAGCTTGCTAAATCCATCAACACTTCGACTTGTCCATATGTCCATAGGCGTTCAAGAATAGTAATAAACCTAAGCCATACTCAATGACGAAATTACAAGAAATGAAACAGGGAAAACGTACTATCCGATTGGACGATCGTCCAATCGGATAGTTAGGAACGATTTATTGGTTTATTCCTGTCGAGCCACAAACAACAAAACTGGGGGTTGTCCCCAGTTTTGTTGTTTGCAAATTTTTAGTGTTTCAAACACTACGCGTTATGTTTCACGATAATCACATCCCCTTCTTGCACCACATATTCCTTGCCTTCAGACCTGATAAGGCCCTTTTGGCGCGCCGCAGTCCACCCTGGAGCTTGTATAAGTTTTTCCCAATGAATTGCGTCCATACGGATAAACTTTTCCTGAAAATCCGTGTGAATCACGCCTGCGGCTTCGGGTGCGGTCATTCCCTTTTGAATAGTCCACGCGCGTACTTCTTTTTCTCCTGCTGTCAAAAATGTCATCAACCCCAGGGTCGCAAACGCTTTGACAATAATACGTTCTAATCCTGATTTTGCAATGCCGAACGATTCCAAATACGCTACTTGTTCTGATTCTGGTAAGTCCGCAAGCTGCATTTCGGTTTTCGCGCAAATGGCAATCACTTGGTCTATGCCTACGCCGAATTCTGCTGCGTATTTTTTTTCAAGTTCATCTGCATTTTTCAAATCGTCTTCCGAAACATTCAACGCAATGAGAATCGGTTTTGCAGTAAGCAAATGCACGTCGCGCGCATACGGCTGTTCGTCTTTTGCTAATCGGATATCGCGACCTGATATTCCCTGTGATAACGCAGTTTTGATTTTTTTCATCACACTCCATCGCTTTTGCGCTTCTTTGTCGGGTGTCACACCGGGGTCTTTTTGCTTATCCAATGTTTGCATGTCTGCCAACAACAATTCGGTTTGCACAACTTCAAAATCTTGTTTGGGAGCAACGCTTCCATGTTTAATAATATCCAGATCCGAAAACGCGCGCACCACATGACAAATCGCGTTCGTTTCGCGAATATGCGCAAGAAATTTATTTCCCAATCCCTCGCCTTTATGCGCTCCGGCAATCAAGCCCGCAATGTCCACGAATTCAACCGTAGCGGGCACAAGCGGCGGCATATGGTCAAGATTTTCAGTTTGTCGAATCATGTCCGCAAGTTTTTCCAAACGAACATCGGGCACAGGCACAACGCCCACATTCGGTTCAATGGTCGCGAATGGAAAATTGGCAACAAATGCCTGTTGTTTTTTTAATAGCGCGTTAAACAACGTTGATTTGCCGACGTTTGGCAATCCGACTATTCCTACACTTAAATTCATATGTTAGTAAAATGTAATAATACACAAAACGTATATAACGTCGAGTCCCGTACAGTGCGATAGCTTTGTTCGGGGCCGACGTTGGGAAGCCCAACAATGCCTACGCTCAGATTCATAGAATTATCATATATTTAATAGATAGAAACCAACACAATGTCGAGTTCCGTTGAAATTTATGACATAAATTTGTTCGGGACTCGACATTTGGTAATCCAACGATACCAACAGATAAATTCATACCACAAATTAACTTACAACTTACAGCTAACAACTAAAAACTATTCCAATATTCTTAAGAATTTAAGAATGGCCTCGCCACGCGACGTAAGTTTGTGGCGCACATTCGCATTGTCATACCGTTTTGCGATTAATCCTGCAAGTGCCATTCTCCGAATATGCTCTGAAGCAGTTTTATAGTTCATGTTGAGCATTTCAACAATCTCTACAACAGATAGTTCCGGCTCTCTATCAAGCAGCATAAGAATTTCTATTCTCCAATGATTGGAAAAACCCTTAACAATTTTTTCTAATTTAGAAAAGGCTTGCTTATTTTCTTTATCCATAATTTATATGTACTTGCGTTTAATCTATTATACGTATGCGTATTATACTACATAACCTTACCATTCTCAAATTCTCAAGAATTTAAGAATGGTTCTAATAAATTACCATTACCCCAAACAAAAAATGAAGCTGGAACTCTATTACCAAAACTCTGTTACTGCATGTTTTGCGTAGTGCATAATGTGGACAACATAGGATTCATCATATCATAAACAAATCTATATTGAATGGAAATCGCATTATGTACGCGATGCCCTACTAAGCAGAACAACCCCCGCTCTTTTGCATGTGCGCGATGTAGGGATCGGACCTACGACCTCTTCGATGTGAACGAAGCGCTCTACCACTGAGCCAATCGCGCATATTTCAGTTCACTATAACATAAAATTTTTAAAACCGCATGAATGAACACTGGCTTTCACACGGCAAAACGCCAAAAGTATTATCCTCCAAACGCTCTGCGCTTGCGTATATGATAAACGAAACCAAAACCAAAAATAGCACAAGCGTTACGACATATCCCAGCGCAAGAGGTTTGTATGTTTCTTTACGTACAGGCCCGAACCTCGAAAACAAAATCTTTTGCGCCCATTTGACATACCACTGAAACCTCTTGCCAAACTCTTCAAGATTAAATTGCTTTGCCTTTTCGTCAATCATATCAGGGCAAAGGAAAAAAATAAAATTAAGCACGAGCAAACCAAACGTAATGGGAACTAAACTCCACAATGACCAATATCCGATTGAGCCAAAAGAAAACAACATCGTCAGTTCGTCACAAATATATCCCGTCCCTATACCAATTGCCATCAATCCCGCGGCTCGAAACGATGTGCGATACAACATCAAGCCAATAAGCAATATGAAATATCCCCAGAAATAATGGTGATAATGCACGCCTTTAATAATAAGTCCGGAAAAAATACCCCATCGCACACTGGAAAAATATAGAATTGCGCGCGTAAACAAAATAATCAACACATACGAAAGCAAAACAATCCAAATATTTTCCTTGATAAAAAATTTCTTTGGCGCCTTGCTGTTCAATTTCATATATATTCAGTATACCAAAAAAATCCGCAGTGCGGGTTTTTTGGCATTTCACGAGAATTTGTTTTTATGCTGCATAAAAACAAATTCAAGCGCATGCATTCATGACCATTCTCATATTCTTAAGAATATGAGAATGGTTGCGTTATACTATACTGACGTATAGTCATGTGGAGCCCCGCGGGTTTACATTCGCGGCTCCTTTTTCGTGGCTTCGAGACGCGGAACCTTCACCCTGTTAAATAGTGCTGAAGGCAATTTAATAGGGTAAACCCTATTAAATACAGTTTCGCTGTTTATCTAACAAGGCAAGCCGTCCCGCACCAATTCCGCTAAGCGGAACTAGTGCGGGACGGGTGCGCAGGTAAATCCCGCACCGGTCCCATTAAACAGTACTGGTGCGTGGATAAAATAATATGAATGTCGCGGATGTGATTCGCAGAGCTTTATTTCAATTCAACACTAGCTCCGACTTCT
>Ga0210050_1000819_pt1 | contig 37344 bp, 50 predicted proteins | sample CryGey132114_all_FD_185463 | JGI IMG/M metagenome (GOLD analysis project Ga0210050, IMG submission 185463) | Groundwater microbial communities from aquifer - Crystal Geyser CG22_combo_CG10-13_8/21/14_all (SPAdes) (version 2) | ecosystem: Environmental > Aquatic > Deep subsurface > Groundwater ... | reverse complement strand
GAATGCCCTTTAATCCTTAACTTGAAATACTCTTTTCTTATTTCTTCCTTTTTCATTAGATTCACAGGTTTTTACCTGCGAACTAATTTTCGGTTTTGCCTAGTGACATATGTCTCCTTGTTATACACTGTTGGAGAGAATAAATAACAATTATCAAGTCAACCATAATAATCTATATAAACAACATTTTTATTGTCTTATTATAAAAAATGGCGAAAATTATTGCAACAATTGGTCCTAAATCTAATGAACCCTCAATCTTAAAAGAATTAGCGGGGAAAGTAGACTATTTTAGAATCAATATGTCCCATACTGATGAAAGAGATATTGAATCAAGAGTAAAAGAGCTTTTACCTTATGACGTGCCTATAATTTTAGACACTGAAGGTCCGCAAGTTCGTTCTGGAAATACTTATAGGCTTAATTTTAATGAAGGAGATCAAGTTCACTTATATAATAGGGAAGTTGATTGTAATGACAGCACTCTTTTTTTTACACCTTTTCATGTTACTGATAGTTTTCAGATAGGAGATAAAATATCTTTAGCCTTTTATTCAGTATTATTTCAAGTAAACGATCTTTCAAAAAAAGAAGAAGGTTATATTGCTGTTAAGGTTATTCATGGTGGAGCTTTAGATTCAAGAAAAGCAGTACATATAGAAAGCCAAAATTTTTCCTTACCTATCTTTAGTCCTAAAGATTACAAAGCATTTGAAATTGGAAATAATTTCAGGATATCTCATTATACTCTCTCTTTTACAGAAAGTGAAGAAGATGTAAAAACATTTAGACAATTCTGCCCTAATGCAAAAGCTTATTCTAAAATTGAATCTATGAAAGGATTAGAAAATTTTAAGGAAATAGCTCAAGAAGCCGACGGTATCTTAATTGATAGAGGAGATTTAAGTAGCCAAGTTCCTATCGAATTAATTCCATTAATACAAAAAAATATTATTAATTATTGTAATGCTATAGGAAAACCAGTATTTATTGCAACAGATACATTACAACATATGTTTGAAAATCGACGACCAAATGCCGCAGATGCAAATGATATTATAAATACTTTAATTGATGGAGCATCTGGAATTGCTTTAACAAAAGAAACTGCAATAGGAAAATATCCTATTGAAACAGTGAATATGTTGACCAAAATGATAGAAGTTTCAGAACGATTTAGAGAAGGAAGACATCTTTTCACCCCTAATTTTCTTGAAGAATTAATTAAAGATAATAGCAAATAAAAAACAAGTATGTTTCTTATCTAAAATTCCAACCATAAAATATTCTTCTATAAATTCCTTTTAACATTCCAGCATACCTTACGCTCATAAATATAATCATCCATGGAAAAAATACTTTGAAATTTTTTATTTTATGAGATTTATTTATTGAAAGAGGAATTATTGCAATTGGAAAAATTATAGCTGTTCCTAATAAAATTAAAAAATTAAGCCCTCTAATTCTTATCCATTTTTGATTTATCGAAGAACCAATCCAAACACTTTGTTTAAACACTTCTTTCAAAGTTTCCGCATTTTTATGGTAACATATTGCATCTTTTACTCTTTTAGAACGCGCATTATATTTTATAAAAAACGTTCTATCATCGGCATATCCTAATGAAGAATCAAATCCCCCCATTTTTACAAATTCATTTTTCATCATAGCACGATAGACCCAACCATACTCACTTTTTCTTTCAATAAAATATCTCCCCCAACATTTACTCCAAATATTATCTTGATTTAATGCAATCTGAACACCATCAATTGTCCCTATTTCATTTTCTTCAATAATAGGTTTTATTAAATTTTGAATAAAATTTTTATCGAATGTCATATCTGCATCGACAAAACTTAATATTTCTCCTTTAGCGTTTTTGGCACCGAGATTTCTTGCATTTCCTGGTCCTTGGTGATTTTGTTTTAAAATTCTAACCTCTTTAAACTGATTAACAAGTTCTAAAGTTTTATCTGTTGAACCGTCATCAACAAAAACAATTTCAATTTTTTTATAAGTCTGATTTTTTAATGTTTTGATACAATCTTCTATAACTCCTTCCTCATTATATGCTGGAATAATCACACTTACAAGAGGGTTTTTATTTTTCAAAGGATCATCTGATTTGTGTAAAAAATTGTCTTGTTTCATGATTTTTACCATAAAAGAAATATAATAAATTCTTCTATTGTACAAAAGTATAATCACATTTAAAAACAACGCTCTTTATAATTTAAAATGGAATCCAAACAGAAAAAGGAGTCATTTAATGATTGGGTTAGAGGATTTTACGATGATAAAGCGAAAAATTATACTCGCGGAGATTATGAAAAATTCAGATGGTTTGCATCTAAAAAAAAGAAAAGACAATACTATCAAACAACCAGAAGTTTGTTATTTCATCTTAGAAATGTAAATTTTAAAACATGTTTAGATATTGGGTGTGGTCCTGGAACATGGACTTTTTTATTATTGAAAAAATACCCTTCCTCGAAATTTACATGTTTAGATATTTCTAAAGAAATGTTAACTCAATTTAAATCAAGAGTAAATGAAAAAAGGATAAATTTTGTTGTAAGCGCATTTACAGATTTTAAAACAAAAGAAAAATATGATTTTATTTTTGCTTCTCGGTCTATTGACTACATGGAAAATAAATCTCTTGTCATAAAAAAAATGTATGATTTATTAAACTCTGGCGGGAAAGGAATTATTGTAACTTCTCCTCCTCATCCGACTTTTATCAAAATAAAAAAATTTTTAGGAAAAAAATTGAATAAACAACACACTCAAAGAATTTCTGTTAAAAAAATGAATAAGTTACTCCAAGAAGTTGGTTTTAAGAATATTGAATTTTCCCCAATCCTTTTTACAGATTCTCTGCCTGAATTTTTGAATAAATTTTTGTTTAATTTATTTTATAAAAAAAGATGGAATCTAATTTCAAAAATGTTTGCTTCAGGATATTTAGTCAAATTTGAAAAAAATTAAAATGTCAAAAAAAATTGCTTTTTTAGGAAGCCATGGTTCAGGTAAAACATCCACAATTAATTTTGTAAGAAGTAAATTAGAATCTCAAGGAAATTCTGTCGAAGTTTTTACAATGGGCTGGAAACAATTCCAAAATCCAATTTTAAATTTTTTTTCAAGATTATATCTAAAATCAAATTATAAAAAACAAAAAAAAGAAGAAAGGTTAGATCGATTTAAAGAACGTTCCTGGTTTTTTTATTTAATTTATTATATTGAACTTCTAACTCGTTATGCAGATATAAAAAGATCAGAAGCAGATTTTATTTTAATGGATAGATATTTCTACGAAGAACTTATGTTTAGTTCAGGATTAAAAAGAAGAATTTTTGCAAAATTTACACCTGTTCCAAATAAAACTTTTGTTCTTGAAACAAATATAGAAACAATTAAATCAAGAGGACATCAAGCTTCACAAGATAAACTTGTTATGTTCTATAATAAATTAAAAAGTCTAAATAAAGATTTTCCAATGGTTTTTATTGATTCTTCAAAAACATATGAGAAAATTTACAAAGAGGTTTTAGCCCAAATTAAAAATGATAATTGAGTTTTTTGGATTATCAAAAACAGGGAAAACTATATTCAAAAATCAAATAGTTAATACTAAATATTTAGTTTTAAGTCCAGAATCACTATCTCCATTTAAAAAAATTACGCTATTTTCAAAATATTTAATTAAACACCCTATTAACACATTTTATTTTTTTTACAAACTTAATACCTATAATTTATCTAAAAAATTAAAAGTGATAAAAATGCGAAATACTTATTTGATAACTGTTTTAGCAAAATATGAATTTGTTAAAAATTCACAGAAGAAAATTTTATTAGAAGAATTTTTTTTACAATCTCTTTTTATGATTTTTCAAAAAAAATCAACGAAATCAGAAATTAAAAAAATTTTAACCTCTTTTCCAAATTCAGATTTTATCCTTTTGTTTGAAAGGCCAAGAAAAGAAAGACATAAAATTTATGAAAAACCTCATACTTCTTTCAACAATCCTACTATGTATCCTGGAGGATGGATAGATATTGATTATGCAAAAAAATGGATGGATGTTATGGAATATAATTATGAAATTATTAAGGAATTAATTTTAGAAAATTACGTCGAATCCAGTTTAAAAGATAGCACTCTAAAAATTCCAAAAAATGTCAAGGTATACTCTAAAAAATAAATCCTTATAAACAATCTTTCTAAGTTAATTTTATGAAAATAGCCCATGTTAGTATGTTTTATCTGCCGACTTTTGGAGGAGTAGAACAAGTAATTTATGAATTGGCCAAAAGACAAGTTGCACAAGGACATGAAGTTCATGTTTTTTGTTGTGATTCAGATAAAAATCAACGAATAGAAAAAAAAGAAGAAATAATCGACGGAGTTCATGTTCATAGACTTCCTTATTGGGCGAGATTATCATTAAACACTTTTATCTGGCCGAGCCTTTTATGGAGATTTAAAGGAAAATTTGATATTGTTCATTCACATGTTTCAGGGCACGATTATGTTTTATTTGTAGGATTATTATCAAAAATAAAAGGATTCAAACATATTCATACAACTCATTGCCCTTGGACCGACGCCTCTTTTAGACCAAAAATTATTAGGCCTTTTTTATTCTTGAATGATTTAATTATGAATAAAATTTCTTTTAGTTTTATAGATCGCGTAATTCCAATAACTCCATGGGAATTAGACATTTTAAAAAAATTTACAGATGAAGATAAAATTCGAGTTATTCCAAATGGAATGGATAATATTCTGTTTAAAAAAATTAAGAATAATAATCTTAGAAAAAAATATAAAATAACAGAGAAAAATTTAGTTCTTTTTTTTGGTCGGTTAAATCCTACAAAAGGGCCTGAAAAACTTGCACAAACTGCAATTAATATAACTAAAAAAAGAAAAGACATAGCTTTTGTTTGGGTAGGGCCGGATGAAGGTAAAGCTGAGGAAGTAAAAAAATTAATCAAACCTTACAAAAATATGTTTTATCTCGGAGCAATTCGCGGAAAAGATAAAATCGCTGAAATGTATCAATCCGCAGATATTTATGTAATGCCCAGTTATCGAGAAGGATTACCTTTAACCTTATTTGAAGCGATGGCCTCGAGTTTACCAATTGTTGCCTCTCCAGTGAATGGAATTCCTTATGAAATGAAAGAACCTGAAAATGGTTCTTTTGTAAATTATGGAGATATTAAAGAAATGGAAACTAAAATAATTAAACTTATTGACGATAAAAAACTCTCAAAAAAAATAGCTCAAAACAATTTCAAAAAAGCAAAGCAATATGATTGGGATGACATCGAAAAAAAATACATGAAAGAATATAAGAGTTTGATTAAATAATCAATTACCAACATACTCCGTCGGATCCTTTATCCCAGACCAATAAAATCCTTCCTTCCTCAACATACAAGCTAAACAACTTCCACAAGCTCCATTTGAAACATAACAGCTATGGGTTTCTTTAAAATCAACATCTAAAGAATCTCCTAATTTTACAATATCCTCTTTATCTTTTTTTATCATTGGAGCATTAATCACAAATTTTCCATTACTTGCAACGTCCATAAGGCGATTCATTTCTTTAACATATTCTTCTGTTGTATCAGGATAACTTTCAGAACCCTCATTTTTGAAACCTAAAAAAATCTCATAAATCCCCTTATTTTTAATAAATAAAGATTCAGCCAAAGCCAAAGCATAAACCAAAAAAGCAGTATTTCTAAAAGGCACATAAAATTTCTTAGATTCCTCTTTAGTGTCTTTCAAATCTTCCCGAGATAATTTCTTAACTTTTCCGCCAACATTAATTAAGGAAGGAGACAATTTACTTAATTCAGGCAATTCAATTTCCATAAAATCATAATCAAGATCTTTTGCACATTTTTTAGAACATTCTCTTTCTCTTTCTAAAGACTTCTGACCATAGTTAAAAAATAAAATTATCCCTTTTTTATATCCTAGCGTTTTCTTAACATAGTGCCCAGTCACAACACTATCCAACCCTCCAGAACACAATACTATGGCATTTCCCATATTCTTTCATAAAAACTCCATATATAAAATTTTATAAATTGATTAAAACTAAGATTCTTATGAGAAAAAAAGCTTCAGAATTGCAAAAAGGTGAACAAATTAAAATACTGGATAAAGTCTGGACTATTGAAGGCATAGAAACTTCTGACATAGGAAAACAAGGTTCTAAAAAATGCAGAATTGAATTATCTTATAGTGGAGAAAAAATGGCAATCATCCGCCCAGCAGAATATCCTTTCGAGGTAATCTAGATGAACGTTCGTGGGATTCTATCTTTTAAGGAGTTGTTAAAATGATTCACATTATTATCACTTCTTACAATGAACCAAAATCAACATTAAGGGCTGTTGAAACTTTCTTAAAACAAAAAATTAAAGAACAATTTAAAATAATCGTTATGGATCCTTTTCCAGAAGTTGAAACTTTTCTTAAAAAAAATATTAAAGATTCCCGAATGGAATTTATCTTAGATCCGGGAGAAGGAAAACCTTACGCAATGAATATGCTTTTTGAAATGCTTTATTCAGAGAATAAAAAAGATATTTTAGTATTTACAGATGGAGATGTTTATGTTTCAGATAATACTTTACAAGAAATTGTAAATGCTTTCAAAGATGAAAAAGTAGGTTGCATCACCGGAAGACCTGTTGCAACAAATCCAAGGAATAATAAATATGGATACTGGGCAAAACTTTCTTATGACGGCATCGACAAAGTTAGAAAAAAACTTTCAAATAAAAAACAGTTTTTACAAACCTCGGGATATCTTTTTGCAATTAGAAATGGTTTAGTTAAAGAAACCCTTGAAGATGTTCCAGAAGATTGCGTAATTCCCTATTTTGTTTGGAAGAAAGGATACAAAATAAAATATCTTCCAAATGCAGAAGTTTATATCCAATATCCTAACAATTTCCCTGATTGGGTAAATCAACGTGTTAGAACAATTAAGGCTCATGAAAATTTAAATAAAATTGTTCCAGATATGCCAAGAACTAAATCGTTAGTTAATGAAATTAAAGAAGGGTTATTATTCAGTTTAACTCACCCCAGAAATCCCAAAGAATCTTTTTGGTTAATTCAATTATATTTAGCAAGACTTTACATTTATTATAGGTCATTTAAAGAAGCAAGAAATAAAACTTTCGACCCAGGATGGAGAGAAGAAGAAGTCCAAAGTGCAAAACCATTAGATTAATCTTTTTTAAATGCTTTCAATTCTTTTTTCAAATCTTCTAGGTTTGTTACAATTTTCACACTTCCAATTAGAATTGCACTAAGCTGATCTAACGCGTCTTCAATTGGCTCATCTGTTTTTAATCCAATAGTGGAAATTCCTTTTGCATAAGCATATCCTAATTCCCAAGATGTCCCAGCCCCAACATGCAACCCATCAAGAACAGCGACGACTAATTTAACATTTTTAAATCCTTGAATAATATCTCCTTCAAAAATTTCTTGAACATTTTTAATCCCTTCTACAAGTCCTACATCTCTATGGGGAAGAAAAGTCTCAAATCCCAAATCCTCACAGATTTTACTAACTTTCTCTAAATTTTCTCTTTCAGTCTCATCACATAATTTTCCAGCAATATAAATTTTCATTCTCTCACCATAACAAATTTTAAAACCCCCTCCACTATAAAAATATTATGAAAGTAGCAATAATAAAATTTGGGGCATTAGGAGATGTAGTTCGAACTACCCCTATATTACAGGGAATAAAAGAAAAATTTCCAGATTCAGAAATAACTTGGATAACCATTCCTATAACAAAACAAATCTTAGAAGGAAATCCTTTGATAGATAAAATTTTATTATATCCTACCAAAATAACTGAAAATTTTGATATTCTTTATAGTTTAGATATAGAAAAAGAACCTTCATCTTTAGCAAATAAAATTAATGCGGATAAAAAATTTGGATTTTATGATATGGATGGATTTCCTATGGCATTTAATCCAGAAGCAGAATATTACCTCAATACAGTCTTTGATGATGAACTTAAAATAAAAAATCGTAAGACTGTTCAAGAAATGATTTTTGAAGTTTGTGACCTTAAATATCATCGACAACCTATTTTTATAAATATAGATGAACAAGCAAAAATAAATATTTTTGAATTTATTAAAGAAAATAATTTAATAAATAAAAAATTGATTGGATTTAATATTGGCTCTTCTCCAAGATGGCCAAGCAAAGCTTGGCATCCAGATAGAATTAAAGAATGTATTAAAAGACTAAAAGAAAAAGATTATGAAATAATTCTTTTAGGAGGTCCTGAAGAAATTGAATCTATGGAAAAAATAAAATCAGAATTGAGGTCTGATGGTATAATTGTCTACGGAAAAAACACCTCAAATTCTTTACAAGATTTTTTTGCATTAATTGATATTTGTGATAAAATAATTTGCGCAGATACTTTGGCTATTCATGTTTCCTTAGGTCTAAAAAAACTAACGATAGCCTTATTTTTCTGCACTCCTCCATGGGAAATTGAAGATTATGGAATTGGAAAAAAAATTACTTCTCCGATGTTAATGGATTTTTTTCCAGAAAAAATGGATCAATACGACGAAGAATTAGTTAAGTCAATTTCTGTTGAAGAAGTTTTAGAAAATTTTTAAATCAATTCTATCAACAATTTTTTGAATAAGGTTAGTCGTAGAAAAACCATCTTCAAGTTCAAACATTTTTAATTTTCCACCCCAACTTTCAATTAACTCTTTTTCTTCTTTTATTCTATCCGGAAGATAACTCCCACCTTTAACATGGACATCTGGCTTTATTTTAGTTAAATAATTTAGAGGTTTATCTTCATCAAAAATAAAAACATAATCTACACATTTTAAAGACTCTAACATTTTTGCACGTTCTTCTTGAGGAATTATAGGCCTTTTTTCTCCTTTATTTCTCTTAATTGAAGAATCACTATTGAGAAGAACAATCAAGATATCTCCCTCTTTTTTTGCTTTCTCTAATAAATTAACATGGGCATAATGTAAAATATCAAAACTCCCATTAGTAGTCACAATTTTTTTACTTTCTATTCTTAATTTTTTTACAACTTTCTCCATCTAACATATATATTAAATTGTTATAAAAACATTTTTATACAATTTTTTCCTGGACTTTTTATGAAAAAGAGAATTCTTTTAGGCGCAAGCTATTCAGTAATAGAACCATTAGGCTTATTACATTTGGGCGGTTTAGCACGAGATTTAAATTGGGATAGAAATTATCATTTAGTAAAAAATCATGATTTTGAATCTTTTTTTGAGCACGTAAGAGAATTCAAACCAGATGTGGTTGGATTTAATGTTTATACTGGAAATCATTCTCAATTAGCAGAAGCTTATAGAAAAATAAAAAAAGATTACTCAAATATTTTAACTATTGTTGGTGGTCCTCACCCAACTTATTTTCCAGTTGAATCAAATCAATATTCTGATTTTGTTGTAATGAGTGAAGGTTTTGGAGCACTAAGAAAAATTTTAGAAGGTGAAGCAACTCCAGGAATTTTACCTATGTTTAATTCAGAAAAATTCCCTTTTCCAGATAGGGAAGAATTTTATAAACATTTTCCTGCACATGCAAGAAGTCCGATAAAAAGTATGATTACCATGACGGGCTGTCCTTACAAATGTACTTATTGTTATAATTCAAGCACTCCTAAAGATTTAGGGGATAATATACCTCCAGAATTAGCAGAACAACTTGCAAAATCTATGGGTCTTGGAGGAAGATTATTTCCACATAATATAAGACCAATTGAAGACATTTTAACTGAAGGCCAAGAATTAGCAGAAAAATGGAATACTAAAGTAATTTATAATCAAGATGATGTGTTTGGTTTTGATGAAAAAAAAGATGGTTTTTTAGAAAAATTCGCAAGACAATGGCCAAATAGGGTGGGAATTCCTTTTCATGCACAAATGCGTTGGGAAATGACAATAAAAGATTCTGGAGAAAGAAGATTAGATTTAATAAGAGAAGCAGGAGGTTTTGGATTAACACTTGCAATAGAAGCAGCTGATTACACTTTGAGAAAAGAAATTTTAGATAGAGCAATGCCTGAAGAAATAATGTTTGAAGGAATGAAGAATGTTATTAATCATGGGTTCAAAGTTAGAACAGAACAAATTAGTGGATTGATTTATGGTTCAACCTCTAAACCAACTCCTATGAATATAGATGCAGATTTAGGATTAGTAGAATTAAATGTTAAATTAAGAGAGTTGTCTGGAGGTCCGACAATGGCTTGGGCATCTACATTTGCTCCATACCCAGGTTCTAAATTAGGCAATAGGACTATTGAAGAAGGATATTATTATTTGGGTCCAAATATGGCCTCTCAAGAAACTTCAAAAATTTTAGCAGATAATCTTTCAGAAACATTTTTCGATAAAAGTAGATTGAGATTTCTTAAAGAATGGGTAGGTCCTTCCTTAAAAGATAAATTCCACGATGAATCTCTTTGGCTTCAAGGAGAAGAATTAGAGAAATATAGGAATCAAAATGCAGAACTAAGACGAATTTTTAATTTAGTCACCCTTGTTCCAGAAGGACATATATTGGCAAGAAATTATTTAGAAAGCCCAGAACCTTTTAGTTATGAAAGATTAGGAAAAGAAATAGAATCTCATATAAGCTATTTATCTAATGGACGAGGTTCTGAAATTAAATTAGATATTGAAAATGCAAAACTAATTATTAATTCAATGAACTTAAATCCAGAAGAAAAAAATCAAATACAAATCTTAATTCCTTATTTTGGAGTTTTACCTAAAAGTGAATTGGTTATACAAAGATATTTGGAATATGGCCGAGAAAAGGGATTTAATTCTACAACTCTTTCAATAGCAACACGCCATCATTTATATGATAATGTTTTATATTATACTGGAGAAGATAATTCAAATTCAAGAGCTCATGAAATTCCGACTTCAATGCAATCTCAATTAAAAATATAAACAAGCATAAAAACCCTATTTTCTATAATATTTTATGGAATATTCAGAAAATCAACATGAAAAGGAATTAATTAAAAAAAGGAAAGAAAAAATTAAAGCTTTTTTTGAAAATAAAGAGATGTTGTTTTTATTAGGAATTTTTACTTTTGCAATTGTAATCAGATTGTATTATTTTTTTGTTACAAATGGACAACCTCTTTGGTGGGATGAAGCAGAGTATATGTCTGCAGCGAAAAGTTTTGCAGGAATTGTAGATTATCATCTTGGAGGAAATCGATTACCTGGTTTTCCTTTGTTGATGTCAATATTTTTTATTTTTAATATTGCAAATGAAACCATTATGAGATTTGTAGGATTGTTAATACCGTCGCTAATTGTTATTTTTCTAACTTATTTTACGATAAGAGAAATGTATCCAGACAAACGAGTAGCACTAATTTCAACTTTGTTTATGACTGTTCTTTGGGAACATTTATTCTATAGTAATCGATTTCAGACAGAAAATTTTGCACTAATTTTTCAATTTTTGGCGACTTTTATTTTGTTCAAATGTTATATAAAAAAGGAAAAATTAAAATTCATAAAACCTAAATTTGCTTTAATTTGGATATTAGCTTTTTCATTAATTGCAGTGTTTTTTAGACCTGGAAATTTTCTTTTTATTCCACCCATGTTTCTTTTTATTATCATAATTAATCAATCTTTTTTATTCAGAAAAAAAACTTTGCCTTTTTGGATAGGCGGTTTAATCTTAATGGTTATTTCTTGGTTTACTACAAACATTTATCAAAAAATCCTTGCGAATTATTATAATGCTGGAGAAAAACTCGCGTGGAGTTCCTTGACTGTTTTCAAAGGATTTTTCCCGTCGACAATTTCCTGGATTCCTCAAATAGTTTATTACTTGTTCTTATTTGGAATTTTATTAGCTATAATTGATTTGTTGATTAGATTTGATTATCTTAAACATATTAAAAATAATTTCAATAATTTAGAATTTAAGTCAGATTTATTGAACTTTTTAACAATTTTAGCAGTCTTAGGTTTTTTCATTTTTTTCTTAAGATCTCAAACATATGAATTCAGATGGTTTTTCCCAATGCTTATTGGAATGCTTTCTTTTACTAGTAAAGGAATAATAACTTTTGCAGATTATTCTGGAAAATTAATAAATAGTAAAAAATTATCAATTTTCTTAATTATCTTAATTGTTATAGTCGGCGTTCATTCTCAATTGCAATATTCAGATTTTATTATTAAATCCAAAACAGAATCATATTTGCAAGTTAAACAAGCGGGTTTATGGTTAAAGGATAATTCTCTTTCAAATGATGTAATTGTTAGTGCTTCTATTCCTCAACATACCTACTATTCTGAGAGGAAAATAAGAGACTTTTATGTAGATGGTTCTAATGAAAATGAAACCCTGTTTTTTGAAATGGCTGATAATGAAAAACCGAGATATTTAGTTGTATCCGCCTTTGAACCAGGATTTACCCCTCAATGGGCTTATTTAGTTTACCAGAGTCATCCTGAGAAATTAACTCCAATTCAAACATTTTCACAACCAGGTCAGGCTCAACCTATTTTAATTATTTTCGAATTTAAGTACCAATAAATTACCACAATAATCCTTAAAAAGATTTTTTATTAGTGAATTTGATGAGAGCTTTAATAACAGGGGGTGCAGGATTTATAGGAACAAATTTAGCTTTGAAGTTAGCAGAGATTGGTAATCAAGAAATTTTAACAACTGATAATTTAAGTCGAAGAGGTTCTGAATTCAATTTAGAAACATTACAATCTAAAGATATTTCTTTCAAAAAATCAGAATTAGAGGATGTCTTGGGATTAATTCCTTATTTTAAACCAGATGTTGTTTACCATTTTGCAGCACAAGTGGCCGTAACAGATAGTGTTACAAGTCCGAAAAGAGATTTTGACATAAATGCAAAAGGAACTATTGATATTGTTTTGGCTGCGCGAGAGATATTAGCTCCAGTAATTTACACATCAACAAATAAAGTTTTCGGAGATAATGTTAATGAATTACCTTTAGAAGAATTCAAAACAAGATGGGATTTCCAAGGAGAATTAAAAGGAAAAGGAATTAATGAGGATTTTTCTATAGATTCTTCTCATCACACTCCTTATGGGATTTCAAAATTAGTGGGAGAAATGTATGTAAGAGAATATGGAGGAATTGCAAATCGTTGTTCATGCATGTATGGGCCTCATCAAAATGGGATAGTTGATCAAGGTTGGCTTTCACACATAGCAAAGAAAATAATTGCAGGAGAGAAAATAACTATTTATGGAGATGGAAAACAAATTCGAGATGTTTTACATTCAGATGACGCAATAGATTTATTCATAAAACAAGGGAAAGCCATAATTTCTCAAGGTAAGGAAGAATTTCAAGGGCAAGCTTATAATGTTGGCGGTGGCTATGAAAATACAATTTCATTATTAGAACTTTGTTCAATGTGGGGAAAAGAGAAAAAGGAATTAAATTTCGAAAATTGGAGGCCGGCAGATCAAAAAGTATTTTATTGTGATATTTCAAAAGCTCAAGAACATTTTGATTGGAAACCTCAAGTAGGATATAAGCAGGGCATAGACCAATTATACCAATGGACAAAAGAAAATCAGCATATTTAGTATATGAATTTCTTTCAGAGCAAGGAGGGTTAGAAAGAGAAATAATAAATCATGCAAATATGCTGAAAGAATCAGGATATCATGTAAAAATTCTAACTTGTCATTTAAACAAAAAAATCCTTACAGAACTTCCATTCGAGGGATTAGAAATTGAAGAAATATCAAAAATAAAAACCAAATTTGAATCTATAAAATTAATTAGCTGTTTTCTTGGATTAAATAATTTAAAAAAATATAACCCTGATTTATTCATTAGTTATAGCGCTCCAATGAATTATTTAATAAGAAATCATAAATCAAAAAAAATAAATTACCTAAATCATTTTCCACATTACTTGTATCTTGATAATAGAGAAAAATTAGAATGGGCAAAAGGAACTCAAGGATATAAGAGGGTAATTGCCTTAATTCCAACATTTTTTATTGGGAAATGGATGAAAAAAATGGATAAAGAGTTAATTAAAAAAAATAATTTAAATTTTGTGAATAGTTTTTTCACAAAAAAAAGATTAGATAATTTATACAATATAAATACAATTGTAAGTTACCCTCCTTTAGATCCGAGGTTTAAACCATCATCTAAAAAAATAAAAGAAAAATTTCTTTTTACTTCGAGTAGAATAATTCCTGATAAAAAATATGAGTGGCTTTTAGAGTCTATGAAACATATGAAAAATAAAATCCCTTTGTATTTGGCAGGTTCTGTAGAAGAAAGTTATAAAGAAAAGTTAATCGCTTTAGCGAATAAATATCAAATTAAGATAAAATTCTTAGGAAGATTAAATACTGAAGAAATAATTAATTATTATACTAATGCTGAAGTTTTTGTTTTTCCGACTCCTAAAGAGGACTTTGGATTAGTTCCTGTAGAAAGTTTAGCTTGTGGAACTCCTTGTGTTGTTTGGGGTGACGGGGCAGGTCCAACAGAACAAATTATCGACGGGATTAATGGATATCACGCAAAACCTTACGACTTAAAAGATTTCGCACATAAAATTGATTTAATTATAGATAATAAATTTAAAATAAAAAATAAAGCTAAAATATTGGGTTCTTCAAAAAGATTTTCTTATAATGAAATAAAAAAAGATTTTATTAAACAGGTTAATTCTCTTGTTTTTTAATCTTCTTAGCTACAACCACAAAACTTGAGCTTAAGGTATAGAAATTCGTAAAAAATTTATCTAAGAATAATAATTTTTTTGGAAAGTGTTCAAAGATAACTCCTTGTTTTTTGATTATTTTAAAATTTTGTAATTTGAAAATATCTTCCAAAGCAGTCGCATTAAAAATTCTGATATGTCCGACAGGATGATGATCTCTTTTTAGAACTTTCAATATTCCTGCTCCAACTCTTGTATCTAAAGTGCTCGTTTCAATAAATATAGGTTGTATTCCAAATAGCATTAAAACACGATTATACCAATTACATAAATTCGGAGTGGTAATTATTATAAAACCGTCGTCTTTTAACACACGATTACATTCTTCTAAAAATTTATCTGGATTGTATAAATGTTCTATAACTTCTCCAGCATAAATAACATCAAAATATTTTTCTTTAAATGGAAGTTTTTCATTAAAATCTGCAAATTTAATATCTATCTTCTTTTTTTTACAAATTTCTAATCCTTCTTTAGAATATTCTAATCCTTTTACATTAGTTCCAAATTGTTTAATAATAAATTCTGTAAATCGTCCATCTCCACAACCAGCGTCGAGAATTAGGGGATTATTTTTTAACTTTAGTTTTTTCATAAATTCTAAAGAAACCTTTTCCCGAGGAATTATGTATTTTTTATCATCTTCATTATACCAATGACCATAATGGTCTATATTTTTCATTTTCTTTTTAATTTAGTATAAAAATATCCTAAATAATACCCTCCACCTTTAACAAATATAATCGGTAAAACTAAAATAGATTCAAAACTAATTCCAATACTTTTTGATCGTTTGTTTAATTTATTTTGAAACATGTCGGCATATTCTTTTGGAAGTTCGTTAATTCCATCGGCAGATTTAACACCCCAATAAAAATAATGACTAAATAACTCTCGAAAAGTTTTAAGTTCAATATGATAAACTGCTTTTGGAACATAACCTATTTTTTTTGAAATTTTGTAACATTCATGATAAATTATTGCATGGTCTTGTAAAGTTATATAATTAAATAAATCAGGATTTATTTTTTTGAAAGCAGTTAATAATAAATTTTTTTTGAAAAATCTTGGAAGTAAAACACTTTCTGATGGATTAACAATTTTAATCTTATGGGTTAATCTTCTATCTAAAGAAGTTAATCTTTCGGCAAGTGTTTTAGGTTTGTAAGAATCCTCCTCGAAAAAAGCCATGTCCCATTTATTTTTTTTAACTAAATTCAAAGTGTTTTCTATAGAATTTTTATCTAAAATTTGATCAGAATCTAAAAGTATTATAAATTCACCCGAACTTTTTGTTACACCTAAATACCTTGCCCCTAATAATTTTCTTTCATCATTAAATATTTTACAATTAAATTTTTTAACAATTTTAAGAGTATCATCTGAAGAATTTTTATCAATTATAATTATTTCATAATTTGGATAACTCTGTCGTTTTATAGATTCAAGAGTTTTTTTTATAGTTCTCTCTGAATTCATCGTCGGGATATTAATACTTACAAGAGGATTTGTTTTTGACATTTTATTAAATAAGATTATGCATTTTTATTATTTTAGCTAAAAATTTATCATAAGCTCTAACAATTACTTTGAATGGAGATTTTAGTAATCTTAACCTAATTACTCCTCCGGCCATTTTTATTGGGACTTTTATCGATGTTATCTTTGAACCTTCTTTATCTTCCCAGATTGTTGGATGTTCTTTAATTTTGAATTTATTGACCTTACATAAATATAAAATATTAACATCAAAAGCCCACTCAGCACTTTCTAAATTATCGACTATTTCTTTTACAACGTTTTTTCTAAAAATTTTTGCTCCACATTGAGTATCTTGATATGGAAACAAAAAAAGAAATCGTGTGAGAATATTAAATCCTTTACTCCTAAATAATTTTCCAGACGATCTTTTTACTTTCGCCCCATTTTTCCACCTACTTGCAATAATTCCTTGAGCTTTTCCAATATTTTTATACAAATCATAAAATGCTTCCGGACTTGTGGCCATGTCAGCATCTACAAAACCAATAAAATCGCTATCTTTTCTCAACGCCTCTTTAAATCCTTCAACTGTAGCATATCCTTTTCCGCCACGAATTAAATTTAGATAAGTTATATTTTTGAATTTTTTATGATAATTTTCTACAACTCCTAAAGTATTATCTGAGCTATTATTTATTACAACAAGAATTTTTGTTTTCAAACCACTCTTTTTCTCTTTTTCTAAAAAGAAGCCTCCATAAGATTCTAAGGTTGCAGGAATTCTTTTTTCCTCATTATATGCAGGAATTATTATTGTTAACATAAAAAATCTTCGTTTGAATCATTTAAAATCTTTTATATGTTAAAAAAAGCATTATTTCTCACGAAAAATTTAAGCTTATTTTCTTATACTAATCAGGCTTATAGAGAAGAGAACCACTCCTGACAAAATCATTCCAAGAGAATAATTATAAATATTTGCACTAAATATAAATAAAATTATAGATTGGAATAAAATGAATGCTAAAATATACTTTAATTTTACAACGCGATTTACTGAAATTCCGTAGAGGAAGATTAAATTAGATAGAGCTAATAGTGAAAATGCAATTCCTATGTTAAAAATAATTCCAGAAATATCAAGATAATTTTTACCATACAATAACCCTACAATCAAATTCGGAAATAAGGCAATAACTATCAAACTAATAACACATATTCCTAAGACCGCTGAAAATGATTTTATAATGACTTGTTTAGTTTTTTCATTTCTTTCAAAAGTTTCAGCGCTTATTGGGAACATTACTTTTCCAATAGCCAGTGTTCCAAAGAAAATCATTTTTCCAATTTGATTTGCCACAGCATATTTTCCAACTAATGCTTCTTCCCATCCTCCGAATGAAAAAAGAATTCTTGCAATAAATACATCAATACTTTGAAAAAACATAATTACTAATAATACATAAAGTATTGGGGCACTATATGAATATATTTTAGAAATATCTGCTGTTTCTTTTTTTGATCTTATGACTTTTTTTAATGGAAAAGGCATAATTAAAAAAGGAGCAAACACTCCAACAATAATTCCAAAAACAGCCCCATAAACTTTCCATCCAATTAAGACAAAGATAACTGCTACGAATAATCTAACAATCCCCTCGAAAACCATATTTATTCCCAATGAATGGAATTTTTTCATCCCCTGCATTACTCCTCTTGTAGATGGAACAAGAAAAATAGAAAATATAACTGCTCCCATTATAAAAAATAACCAAAATGATATTTTCAAGATTATTGAGAGTATAAAAAATATTGGAATTGCTAAGATAAAAATAGTCAAAGAGATTGTTGTTCCCTTAGCAAAAAATTTAGCCAATAAATATTTTATTTTACCATACTCTTTTTTTACATTAAACCTTGAAGTATATTTTGTTGCAAGTAGTTGTATCGCTTCAGTTGGAATGGCTAAGAAATATAATAGAATCATTATCGTCGCTAAAATTCCTAAATCTGTCGGACCAAGAAGTCTCGCCATTGAAATTTGGAAAATAAAATTCAATAAATTCAATAAATTAAACATAATAAATAACGATAGTCCACCCTTAGCTAATTCATTGGAAAATAATTTTTTTAACATTTTAGATTATAAATAGCCAAAAGCCGACGGCAATAATTATTATTTGGAAGAGATGTATCAAAAGAACAACTTCCCATTCATAAGCTTTTTTAGATTTTTTAATTCGTTCGAGAATTCCTATCGCGACATGTTCCAGTCCATAATATTTTTCATATTTATTTCTAAGACTTCCATCTGGTTGAGGATCTCCAAAAGATTGTTTTCTTAATCTTCCTCTTAATTTTAATCCAGTTTCTAACACATATGGAATGAAAATAAATGTAGCAAATAATTCAAAATTTCCTAAGATGGCCATAATTGCAATAAATCCTCCAATAGGATAAGTTAAGACATCTCCTGGAAAAACCTTTGCAGGATATTTATTAAACACAAGAAAAACAAATAAAGAAATAACCATAGATGTAGCGATAATACTCAACCATTCACTTCCTGTCAAAAAGGCTACTAATGCTAATGAGGAAATTATTAAAATTCCCTGTCCGGCCTCTAAACCATTATAACCTGCTAAGAAATTAAATGTTGTAGTAGCACCAACAATTCCTATTGGTATAAATATTAATGGGTAAATAATTCCTAAATTCACTGACCCTAAAAAAGGAATAAATATCTCTGAACTTCCTGCATTAATAACCATCAAGGGTATCGCTGCAAAGAAAACAAGAATAAGTCTTACTTTTTTTCTTAATCCACCATGATGCCAGCCAAATAAATCATCAATAATTCCAATTCCAGCTAAGATAAGTATTGAAGTAGTTATTGTAAAAACTTCTAAGAAATGATTTCCTCCTTGAAATAAAAATGTCTGAACAGCAATATACACAAGAGAACCGAGGATAAATCCCATGACAACAATTAATCCACCAGAACCAGCGATATCTTTTCCATCAAGTTTATTCATATCTTTCCAAGTAAGTCCAATTCTCTTTGTTTTCCTTATCCAAAAAGGCATAACTAGAAACACACTAAAAAGAGATACAATCACTGATAAAAAAGCAAGGTTTATCATATTATTTTAATTACTTCAATTTTATAAAATCTTCTTAAACTTTTTCTAATACATTATTAGGATATTCAGTTACAAGAAAATCCTCATTAATTACCATATTTGCAGGATATTCAATTTCCCATATTTTAATCGGTCCTAAAAAATTTCCTCCAAAGTAAACGAAATCATCTACTTTAAATCCTTGCGCTCTTAATTCATTTACTAAAGGATATGATTCTGAATGAACAAGCTTGAAATTTCCTTCTTCTTGGAATAAATATTTTCTTACCAATAAAGATTGAGATGTCCGCGCACTAAGATAAAATGCAGCCCCTCTTTTATTTGAAACAAGTGAGTTACCATTTTGATCAACTTTTTCCATTAAAAATATTGCCCCTTCATAACCTGAACCAAAATCACGAAGTTCATTATCAACAAATAAATATCTTAATGGAACATTTATCTGCTTTCCATTAGAAATTACAAGAATCTCCGGTTGTAAAAATTCTCCATTTGTTCGTTGGAATAATAAATTTCCTGCAATACCTGAATTTTCTTTAACAATTCTTTGTTCTGTGTCATTCACACTAAAAATGATATCATCATCTAATGAAGAAGAACCTCTATAAAAATAAAGAGTTCCCTCTTTTACTTCTTGAGTTGATTTTTCATCCATAAAAAATGTAGGGATAAAACTAAATCTATCATAATTTTCATCTGAACCAATACTGCTAAATGCTGGATATTTCCCAATATCTGTTGAATCAATAAGAAGATGAGTTGTCTTATGGGTGTATAAAAATTCAAGCCCTAAATTATCTTCTGGTGCAGTTAAAACATGTCTTCCCAATAGATGATTCCAATAAACAATTGCATTTCCTCCGTCGAGAACCGTCGCCCTTTTTCCGATACTTTGAACCCAATATCCATAATCCCACCAATGACTAAACACAGCATTTTCTGAAGTATTCTCTCTAACCCATCCCATCGCTTTTTGCCATTGAGTATTATACTGAGAAGGATAAAAAGAACTTGCTTGTGATTTAATTGATTCATAGAAGGAATAAGCACTAAAAATTCCTAAAAATAAGATCAATATTGAAATCGTCACAAAAAAGAATCTCCACGATTCATTTTCATTAGATAATGTTTTTTTAACACTAATTACCATTAAGTAAGCGACGAGAATACTTGTTGGGGGGACGAGAACCATAACAAATCTAACTCCGCTTCGCGCAGCCAATATAGAAACAAAAAACATAAGGAAAAGCAAAACGATTGGGAATTCTATTTTTAAATTATGGCGTTCATTGTTTTTATGAGATTTATAATAAACCCAGAAAAAATATCCTAAGAAAAGAGCCATTCCTCCAAAATAAACAAACAAACTTGTTACGCTTTCTCCATTTAGTGAACTATTTGGAGAGTATCTACTAAAAATTAATCCAAGAATAAATATGAAATAACTTGTTGCAAGTAATATTCTTTCCTTCTTTCTTATTTTCGGAAACATATTATAGAAAAGAGCAACCGATCCAGATACAAATAACCAAAAGAAAACAGGAATACTTTTTATTGTAGGACCAAAAGAACCTTTCCACGAATCTATAAAATAGGGCTGGGAATTTTCAGCTACAGTTCTAATAAATCTCGTAGTAGTTAAAGGACTTATAAGTTGACCATAAGTTTGTACAATTTCTCCAATAATTCTCTCTTTTCCAAGAAAAATAAATCCGAATATTAATATTATAATTCCTGTATAAATTAACAAAATAATTTCTTTAGGAAGATTCCATTTTTCCCTAAAATATTTTACAAAGGTTTTATCTTTTACTTTCGGATAAACAAATATTCCTAGTGAACTTAAAATTAAGGTTACAAAAATGGGAGTAGTAGAAGCAGAAATAAGGAAATTTTGTACAGTATACCTTGTTGAGAAAAACATCATAACCGGCATAAATGAAAGAACCCAAGATAAAGTGCTTGTAAAATGTTTCTTATTAAAATCTCCGAGCATAAAGAAGACAAAAATAGAAAGTCCTGAAATCATAAATACAAAAGTTACTCCTCCCCATATTAATCCTAATGTTGCAGTAGATAATCCTGCTAAAATTCCATTAAGAATTATAAATTTGTAATCTTTTGATTTAAATGATTTTATCAAAAAATAGAATGAAAGGAAAATGAAGAAAAATCCTGCAGATTCTTTTTCAGGAATTCCTGCAATTGTCCTCGGTAAAATAATTGGTAAAACTGCTAAGAATGAAGAGGCTATAAGCGCAATAGCGTTAGTGTATATCGGTTCTTTGAAACTATCTTTAAAAATTTCCTTTGTTAAAAAGAAAAACGCAATAATTGTAAATACAAACATAACTGCAGGAAATAAAATTGCTGCGTAAGTAACACTAATTTCTTGAGGAGCTCCAGGCAATTTTGAAACTAAAAAATTAGGCAGTAAAGAAAGGAATTTAAAAAACCAAACAATCAAATAAGAAAGTAATTGGGCTTCACCCGCAGTATTATATCCTAAAGGAACATTTCTCATACTATCTAACACAAAAAGTTTCCCATGTTCAGCAATATATTCAGCCCATCTCAAAAACAAAAAAGGGTCAAGGTCAGGCCCTAATGTCCAATTATTTGTGGTAACATCTTTCAGTTTGTCAATATTGCTTGTCCTTATTGAAAAAGAGATAAAAGCGATAATTGCAAGAATAATGCCAACAACCCAATTAGTTTTATTATTAAATAACTTCAACAGTTTATCTTTTCTTAAACGGATTATTTCCTCTTCAGCATAATTGTCTCCTTTTTCTATCGGTGAGTTTTCTAAATGCACTTCTTTAGATAAATTTCCAGTTTCTTCGTTATTATATCCCATTTAATTTCCTATAAAATATACTTTATAAGTTCATCTACACCTAAGTTTTTAAAATATTCTAGGAGTGATAAATACTTCAATCCACGCTGCAATTACAAGAATAATTATTGCAATGATTATTAATAATAAACAATCCTGTAAAACTCCCCAAAATTTTTCTGTTCTAAATTCCTTCCTAATAATCGATAAACCAATTATTCCTCCTGCAAGAGTTCCAATAAAATACGCAGCAATCTCTGGTATTCCATGAATTAAATATCTCGATAAAGCAAGAGGCAATTTTGCTAAATCAGAATTTGCAAATAAAACAACTGCAGCAGAAATTACTGTTGCATTCCAAGCCAAAACAAATATTCCTCCTGCTCCAAAAAGAATTGAAAAAAGAATTGCAAAAATCAAGACATAAAGATTATTACTAAAAATTCCTCCAAATAATTCCATTCCACTACCTGCTAACCCTGTAATTGCTCCAGTTAACCCATGTTGTGAGAGACAGGCATTATAATTATTTGGACTATTTATCAAACAAAAAGTTTCAATTTGTGCTCTGAAATTTTCCGGACTACCTATTAAGATATAAAAAATAGAAAATCCGAGGATAAACCCAATAAACATCCATAAAAGACTATGCACAGCTTTCCAATGTTCTTTCAATAAACCAATAATTCCTAGATTCCTATCTTCTTTCTCTTCTTCAATTTTTAACATATAATAAAAAAAAGGAATACAAAACATTACTGTAAAAGTTACAATGAAAATCCCAGAATACTTTGCTAAAGCAACATCTCTTGAAAAAATCCAAGTTACTAATAAAACAGATAAGGAAGAATAAATAAAACCTATGACAATCATTTCCCAAGGACGTCTTTCTGATCTACGCGGATTTAAAATTGATTCAATCATTTAATCACCTTTATACTTATAATTTAGAAAAACACATATTTAAAGATTGTTAGAATTATTTTTTAACTTTCTTACCTTCTTTATTCAAAGGTTTATTTTCTTCTGCCTTCTTTTTAGGATTTTGCAAATCTTCAATTAACTTGTCCACTTCTCCATTTATCTCTTCAACTTTCTTAGAAATTTCATCTCTCACTTCTTGAAATTTTCCTATTTGAGAATCAATAATTATTTTAATTTCATTGAAGTTTTTTGGAACAAGAATTTTATTTCCAACATCAACTAACATTTGAGTATTATTTAATTTTCCTTTAACATAAATTCCTTTCCCAATTTCAGAGAACATATCCTCATTTTTAGATAGCTCTAATTTTCCCACATTTCCTTTTAGAGAATTCAACTCTCTAACTTGTTGTTCTATCAATCTTAATTGCTCTTCGAATTGTCCTGCCTGTTGCTCAAGCATTTGCAATTTTACTAAATATTCTTGTTGGGACATATCATATTTAGTATTATTTAGGTATTAAAAACTTTTGTAGAAAGAAAAAAAAGAAAAAAAATTATTGTTATTATTTACAAGGCGAACCACTTCTAATAAGTTGTCCAGTGCTATCTGAGCAAACATAATCAAATTGTCCAGGTTGTAAATATTGGTTTTGCAAAGAAGTGACTGTTAAATTTCCAGTAGTACCCTTTATCCTCGCTAATTCTTTATATCCAAAACCAATCCCAGTTCCAAAAACAAAATCTCCTCCTTTAGCATCATTCCAAAAAAGAAGAGATGAGCGGTCTGATTTTCCAACCAAAGTTCCGGTGCTAGACCTTTTAGCTAAACAAGATGAAGCATCTCCTCCAGTAAGACATAATGCCGCACGTGCTTCTCCACCAGTTTGAGTATTTTTAATATATCCCGTTACTGATTCATTTTGCGTTCCAGAAACAAGTGTTGAACTCAAGTATCCCGGGCTCAATCCAACATCTTTATCAAAAACTCCATTAGACTTCAAAACATAAACACCTAAAGCCAAAACCAAAATAACAAGAATAATATTCATAGTCATTAAGGTTTTATATTTTGTTTCAATATTTTTCATTTCATCACCCCCTTTCAATTTTTTCCTGAAATTGAAGCAACTTGTTTTCTTTCAATTTTTTCCTGAAATTGAAGCAACTTGTTTTCTTTCAATTTTTTAATTCTAAGATTAGAATTTAAGATTTTAAAGAAAATATATATATATATACTTTTTGATAATGGGCTTTGGTGAAGTTACAACTTCTTTTTAAAATTCCCTTTTACTAATGCACATTCATTATCTTTCTTAGAATCGAACTAAATATAATTGAAAGAATTAGATAATACCAAAACCAGCTGAAAAATCCGAAGAATTTGAAATCAGGCAATACACTAAAATAATCCATAAACCATCTGAAAAGTAAAATTAAAGGAATACCTGTATAAATAATCGGTCTCATTGAGTGCTTCATCATCAAAGGCATAAACTCAAAACTCTTTTTCTGAAGTTCAAGAACTTTTGCAGGGTCGTCTCTAAATTCTTTCATTTCCTTTTGTAATTCTTTCTGTTCAGCTTTTAATCTTTTCAAAGTCTCTTGATCAGTTCCATATTTTTGTGCAAGAGTCATAAAGATTGATATCAAGAAGACAAGTAAGGTCATTCCCCATACAGGATGCCAGTTAAGCAAAGCACCAATACTTGGATCAAGAAATTTATGAATTGAATCTTTAATCACTGGAATCGTATTCCAAAGTGAGGCAATAATTAAAGAAATTATCATTACAAGAAAGATTATAAAAAATATAGCATTAGATTCGCCTTCTTTATTCATTTTTACCTCACTAAATGAATAATGGTAATTTTTTATTTCCTTTATTCATATTAAACTAAGAGGAAAATGGTTTTTAAATCTACTGAAAGTAGATTTACTTTAGAGTTATTTTTTAAAATGTTACATATAAATCATTTAGAAAATTTTATATAGTTCTATTTAGTTAAGAATTTATGGAACAACACAATATTGCAAGTAGGTTAGACAGAATAGAAAAAGTTTTGAAAAATATACAAGAAAATATGGTTGATGTAGATGTAATTATAACTGAAGAAGAAAGAAGGATGTTGGATGAAAGCATAGAACATGAAAAATCGAGAGAACTTATTTCTTTAGAGGAAATAAAAAATGTTCGAAATAAAGTTAGATAAACAGCCAGAACATTTTCTTTCTAAGTGTGAAGATAAACTTTTTGAGCGAATTAATGAAAAATTGAAAATTTTAAAGAACAATCCTGTTCCTCACGACGCAAAAAGAATTTTAGGTTACGAATTGCCAACATTTAGAATTAGAATGGGAAAATATCGCGCACTTTATAGGATTAATTATGAGAAAAATTGATTGTTATTGTTAAAATAGATAAACGAGAAAAAATTTACGAATAATTTTTTAAAATAAAACAAATTTTAAATCTACACTTTCACAAGTTCAAAGGAGGGGTTGATAAGTGTTCAAAGGAGGGGTTGATAAGGGTGAACCTTGGTTCCCCTTATACTTTGATAAATTTCTTCAAAGCAGGATGCATATCAGTTGCATGTTGTTGCGCAATAGATTGATATAATTGGAACATAATCATAATTACTAGCAAGAACGAAGTTCCAAGAATTAATGTTCCGACTATACCTGATATTGCCGCTAAAAATCCAATAGCTGCCCCACCCATTATTGTTAAAGGTAAAATATATCTTTCTAAAACACTTTCTAAAATTCTTTCATCTTTTCTAAATCCAGGAATTGTTAAACCAGATTGCATAATATTTCTTGCTTGGCTCTGTGCATCCATTCCAGATGTTTTAACCCAGAAAATACCAAATAATATTGAAAAAGAAATATAAAATAAGATATGCCCTATTGATTGAAGAATCATAAAATGAGTATAACTTCCAGTGATGAATGCATTAAGTAAATTAACTCCTCCAATCCACGACGCGAAACCACTTATTGCTTGCCCTTGAGAAAATCCTCCTAAAATTGTTGCTCGGCCTAACCAATTTTCAAGAAGCCCACCTGCGAGTTGAATATTCGCAGCAAGAGCAGATACAAGAATAACTGGAATAACTGAGGTATAGAAAAATGCAAGAGGCCATTTTACTCCGTAACCTCTTATTCTATCATATGATAAAGGAATTTCAATTTTAAGCGCTTGAGCCCAAACAATTATTAAGAAAATTATCGCTGTTGCGAGAATGGTCACTCCTGCAGCCAGTGCTCCTGTAGGATTTCCATTAATTAAATTAGTAACTAAAACCCAAAGTTGTCCAACAGGTTGAAATCCTCCTGAAATGCCTTCAGTTCCTAAAAATTGAAACAAACTAGTAAACAACCTAAGGCTTACTCCTGCTGCGATAAATAAACTAACTCCTGACCCAAATCCCCATTTACTTATAACTTCATCCATAATTAATATTGCAAATCCTCCTATCATTAATTGGAAAATAATTATTGGTGCACCCCAAGAACCTAAAGAAGAATCCGGAGAGAAACCTCCCATAACTACAAACACAATTGATTCAAAAACAATAAATCCTAAAACCAATAATTTTTGCAACCCTTGAAAATATTTTTTCCCTTCAGCACTATGTGTATCAATATTCAATATTTGACTTCCAACTAATAATTGAAGAATAATCGACGCAGTAACGATAGGCCCAATTCCTAATGAAATAACACTTCCAAAATCTGTTCCAAGAAGAACAGCAAGTTGGTCAAATCTCGCGAGAAAACTCGAAGCCATTCCATATAGAGAAATATTTGAAAGAATAAAAAACGCAACTAAAATAAAAATAGTCCACTTAGCCTTATCTCCAAATCCTAATTTTTCCTTCGGTCCTTCAACTTCGGGAAGGTGCTTCATCAATTCTACTAGATTCATTGCCATCTTCTATTATTACTTTTCCACCTGCTTTTTTAATTTTTTCAATTGCCATTTTTGACGCACTCTTAGCATGAATTGTTAACGGAGTTTTTATTTCACCATTTCCAAGTATCTTGTATTTATTAAGTTTTAATTCTTTATTTCCTTTAGCTAATCTTTCCAATTCTGAAACATTAAGCACATCATAATTTTTAGGTTTTCCTTTTAGCCCTTCTTTTCCGAAATATTTGTCTTTCAAATTAAGCACAAAACTTTTTCTTTGGTCAGCTCTCTTTCCAGTTCCAGCCATACCAACTCCTCCTCTATGACCGCTACCACGTGCTTTCTTCATACCGCCAGTTCCGTGAGTTTTACTTCCTCTCATACGAGATACTTTTTTACGTTTTTTATTTGTTGATTTCATTTTGTTTAGTTTTTGGAAACCCCTTTTTAAAAGGTTTCATTATAGCATTCTCCTGATTAAATCATTAATTTTTCCTTTGTGATTCCCTAAAACTCCTTTCGGGAAATGTTCTTTAGATTTTATTCCACCACGAGGAGGATGCAATCTAAAAAATGGTTTCAAGTTTGACTCTTCAAAGTCAAGTCCCTTAAGAGGTTTAATTTCTTTTTTCTTATCTATTTTTTGTCCTCGTTGTTTAATTAATTCTTTAAGAGTTTCATCATCTATTTTACCATAAGCAATTTCATTTCGAACTTTTTTTAACATTCCTCTAAGAACTTCATTTTCTTCTATAATTACACAAACATATTTTCTTCTTAGTTTTAATCTGCTCAATGTTTCTTGAACATCACTATTTACATCTACCATTCCACGAATTCTTATTATTGCTATCACTTTAATTTTCCTAAAGCATCCATGATTGCTTTTGCATAATTTATCGTTGTCCTTGTTTGACCATATGATTTGCTGTAAATATCTTTAATTCCAACGAGCTTTAAAATCTTTTTCCCCTCATCTCCAATTGCAAGACCTGTTCCTTGAGGAGCAGGGATTAATTTTATTCTAACACTTCCACATTTTCCTTCAACTTTGAACGGAATACTATGTAATTCACTAGAAACTCCGTCGAAACTTCCACTTCCTCTTTTCACTCGGATGATATTTAGCTTTGCTTTTCTCAAAGCTTTTTCTCTTGCAGGGAGAGTTTCTTTTGCTTTTCCAAGACCAAGACCAACATGTCCTTTTTTATCTCCAATTACTGCTAATGCTGAAAAAGTAATAACATTTCCTTCTTTTGTTTTCTTTTGAGATTGTCTCCAAGCTCTTCTTTTTCCTCCACCGAATTTTCCTTTAGCTTGCCCAGCAAATAATAATTCACTTTCAACTTTAATTAAAGTATCTACAACTTCAGGCTCAAGAATTTTTAATTTTTTATCCAATACTTCATCTATACTTTTAATTTGTCCATCTCTTACTTTTTTTCCAAGAGCAGTTTTAGGAACCCATCCACTTAAATGTTCTTCCATTATTTCTTCAGGAGTTTTTCTTGGAGGTCTTCTATATCCTCCTCGACCATAACTTCTTTCTTCCAATATTGGTGCTTCCACTTTAAGTTCTTCCTCTGCTTTAATTTTCTCAATTATTGGATCTTCAATTATTGGTTTTTTCAATTTTGATTCTTCAATTTTTGATTTGATAATTTCTTTTTTCATTTTAATTTCTTTTTAATCTCCATAATTTCTTTTTGCATATTTGTTTTTAGGTGTTTTCCCTGAATTCTTTCTTCGGAAGGAAATACTTTTTTGTCATGAGCAATATCTACTCCAGCGTCGACTATTCCCTTTAACACAGCATATATTCTTCCCTTTGAAATATTTCTTTGAAGACCAATATCCAATATTACTTTCCCTTTTTCTTTTTCAAGAATTTTCTTTCCCATTACATATCCAGTTAAATAAGATGCAGGTATTGATTTGAGAGCTCCAGCATTTTCTTTTGCCCAACCTAATTTCAAAAGATCTCGAGAAGAAACACTTATTATTACTTTATCTTGTGCTTCATGACTCGAAACAAGTTGAACATTAATATACAAATTTGTTCTTCTTACTACAATTCTTGAAAGTCCAGACTTCAAAAATCCAAGTCGTTTTTTATAACTTGTTTTCTTTTCTCTCTTCCGTTTTTTTGGTGTTTTTAACATTTTAATTTTTAACTTTGTAAATTTACAAAATATTGTCCCTTAAATTTCTTTTACTTTTGAATTTACGATTTCTAATTTGCTTTCTTAACTCTTTGCTTGTTTCTTTATCTACTTTTCCTTGTTTAACTAATTCTTTAACATAGTTTCTTAATTTTCTTACCATCTTAACATATTCTTGTTTTCTGTTTTTTACTTTTCTCTTAACATTTCCTTCTCCTTTTTTGTGTTTTCTCTTAACATTTGTTTTCCTTCCTTTATTTTCTTTGATACTAATTGCTCCAGAACTTACAAGGTCTTTAATGTCTTGTCTGGTTATAGCTTCTTTAATTTCATCAAGCCTGTCAGTATTAAAAACAATTTTTGATTTTCCAACTCCAAGTGTTTTAACAGCCAAATTTTTCTTTGAATCTAATTTCATTTTTTCTTTTCCATTGATTTATTATTTTTTGAAGGTTCCTTTATTGATTTGTTTTTTTGTTTCTTATCGAATAATCCGAAACTAAAATTAACTACCTTCAAATCTTTTTCTTGAACTATTTTCATCATTTCTAATTTTTTCTTTGCTCCCATTCTTCCCAATATAACTGCAGATCCTTTCGCTAATTTTTTCATTTCTTCAATATTTTGCACTTGTTGAGGTATTTTTCCATCGATTTTTCCACGAGTCTTTGAATCTTGTTTATATCCGATCTCTACTGTTCTTGGTTTTCCTTTTTCTTTCAAACGCATTTTATTATCTCGACCTTTAGGACGACGCCATTTCTTCAATTTAGATCTTCCCTTTCCAAGTCTTGAATATTCTCGGGTATTTCTACGTAAAAATATTTTAGTTCTCATATTACTCTCCTTGGCTTTTTAGTTAAAAAAATACCATCTTGGAATTTTCTTCTATCTTTATTTTTTATCTGAGTAGCTTTCTCAATATTAGCTGCAGTTTGTCCAGCAAGTTCAATATCACATGAGGTCAATATAATTTCTTTCTTACCCAATTCTATTTCAACTCCAGGAAGAATGTCTGCCTCTCTATTTTTTTTCTCACCTAAGAAATTTTTAATTAAAATTTTATTTTCAGCTTGTTTATATTCTACAGTCATTGGGAAATGCACAAAAGCGATTTCTAATTTATATTCAAATGGTTTTCTTAATCCTTCAACCATATTATTTATGTGTGCTCTAGTAGTATAAACCACTTGCAATTCTTTCTTAGTTGCGTTTTTAGCTTCGATAATAATACTATTTCCTTCCTTTCTTAATTCCACTCCATAGAAATTAAATCTCCTTTTGTTTTCTTTATCTCCAAATTTAAGTTTTACGAAATTTCCCTCTACTTCACATTCAAATCCTTCCGGAATCTCTATTTTTTCAATTAAATCTTCTTTCATTAGTAAAAATATGCAATAAGCATTCCTCCTATTTCCTTTTCATAAGCTTCAACATGGGTCAGAACCCCTTTATTTGTAGAGATAATTAATATTCCTAAATCTCTTGCAGGAAGATATCTTCTCATATATTTATCGATGTTAGGAACACCGACGTTAAAACGAGGTTTAATTGCATTACATTTAATCAATTTTCCAATATTAATTTTCAACTTATTTTCTTCAAGCTTATAATTTTTAATATATCCGTGCTCAATCGCTATATCTAAAACTTTAATTAGCAATTTTGAATGTTTGTTCACCACTACAAATTCTTTTCTTGCCTTTTTAGCATTCATTATTCCGTTCAACGCGTCTGATATTACATCTTGTGACATTTTTTGTTTTTCCTAGGGTTTTTTGTTTAGTTTTTGGAAACCTTTATGCAAATTCTTTGCGAATTTGTATTTGGGCTATAGACCCTTTTCTAAAAGGTTTATTATGAATATTTTTTAAATCCTAATTCCTCCGCTATATCTCTAAAACATTGTCTGCAATAATTTAATCCATATTGCCCAACTCTTGCTCCAAATCTTCCACACTTTTCACACTTCTGTGCAGCAATTCCATATTTTCTGTCTTTCGGTTTATTATGTTTCAAAAATTTTCTAGCTATCGCTGGTTTCGCTCTCAATTGCTTATATATTTTTCTCCAATCACTTGCTGTCATTTTATTCTATTACTGTATCAAATTTATCTTCCATGAATTTTATTATTTCTGCTTTTGTAACTCTTTGTTTTTTAGGTAGTTTACCCTTCTTAATTTTTTTCTTTTGAACTCTTTTACCTCTTCTTTTGAATACAACGGTAACTTTGAATCCAAGCATACCTATTTCTCGATCGTATTCTTCTCCGGGAATTTCAATATATTCGGGAATCCCAAATGAAAAATGATTGTCGGAAATTTTACTTTCATCTAACATATTATCTATTGCAGCCAATAATCTTCCGAGTAATTCTTCTGCTTCTTCTCCTCTTGTTGTAACCATACATCCTACTTCTAATTTAGGCCTAATTCCAAAACCAGGAATTCTTTTATTTGTTTGTCTTTTTGATACTTTTCTCTTCGAAATCTTTTCTAATAGTTTTACTTCTTTTTCAAGAACGTCCTTTACTCCTCCACATGAAAGTACAACTTTCTCCATAATTATTTCTCTCATTACATTAGATTTTTTTTCGCTCATTTAATCCAAAACCATCAAGGCTCCCTTATTTAGATTTACTTTCCCTGTTTCCAATAAAACAGTTACATCGGAATCATTTATTTTTTCAATTTTTCCTTTATTTCCTAAGTATCTTCCTTTTATAATCAAAACATCAGCCTTTTCTTTAAATGAAATATGTTTCTCAATTTTTTTATCTTTAAGATTTAATAAAATTGAATCTCCAACATTAACTTTTTCTTTTGAAAGGATATTTCTTCCATCGTTCATTCCAAGTTGAATTATATTCCCGGGAATTATTTTTTTATTAACTATCTTGACTAATTTCACATTTGCCTTTTTATCGTCGGTTTCTTCAAAGGAAATTTTTCCCGAGTTAGAAAGTGAAATTTTATAATATTTTTTTAGCGACGGAAGTCCAATAGTATCAAAGAGCAATAATGAATATCTATCGTCTTTAATTGGAATACCATTAACTTCAACTTTCTTTTCTAATAATATTTTTTTCAATTCTTTTCTTGTTTGCACATGTTTCAAAATATCTCTCATTGCAACTAAAACAGGAATTCCTAAAATATTTTTATTTTTAGCTACAACTATGAATTTATTTCCTTTCTTAGGAATTGGCCATAAATTACTTATAGTTAATCTTTTTGAGTGCATTATTTTTTCTCCTTAATTTCTTTAGGTTTATCTTTTTGAGTTTCTGATTTTTTACTCTCTTTAGCTTCTTTTTGTTTCTCTGGTTTTTTAGTCTCTTGATTTTTCTTCTTAAAACGTTTTTTATCTTCGAGATTTAAAGTTGTAACTATTAGATTTGAAGGATTAAAGTAAACAGCAATTTTTGTTCCATCTTTCTTTTTGTTTTGTATTCCTTCAATCGAAACTTTTTGTTTCTTAACATTTACATCTCCGATTTTTCCAGTTTTACCTTTGAATTTTCCAATCATAATTTTTACTTCATCTCCTTTTCTTATTCTTACACTTCTAGTTTCATATTTTTTCCTTAATTCTTTAGACAAATGCGAACCCATCATTTTACTTTTGATATGTAATGGAGCATTCGCTCTGTATTTCCTTTGCTTCCTTATTTGTGTGCTTGATATCCAAGCGTTTGAAAATTCTTGTTTCATTTTTAGTTATTCTCCTTTTGGGAACCTTTTTCTAAAAGGTTCATACTACTATCCTCGCATTTTTAGCTACAGTTGCCCATCTTTCTTGAACCTCTCGAGCAATAGGTCCTTTGATTTGAGTTCCTTTTGGGTTTCCTTTTTCATCTTTTAATAATACTACTGCATTATCACTAAATGCAATTCTTTCACCATCTTTCCTTCGATAAGGTCTTCTTAATCGAACTACAACAGCATCAAAAACTTCTCCCTTCATTTCAGGTTTTCCCTTTTTTACAGAGACCTTTACCCAATCAGCAATCTTTGCATATTGTTGTCTTTTCTTAGTGCTTTTTCCCTTTTTTACAGATACAATACGAACTAAATTTGCTCCGCTGTTATCTGTTGCATTAACAACGCTTCCAAGATTCAATCCTCGTGTTGCTTTCGCATTAATTGCTTTCATTTTTTATCTCCATCACGAATTTTATTTATTACAACATGGTGTAAAATTTTACTTAAAGGCCTACATTCTTGAATCTGAATATAATCTCCGATAGCTATTTCATTTTTCAATTTTTCAGGTAATCTTGCATGCATTTTTGTTTTTGTCTTGATATAACGTTCATATTTTTGAATAAATTTTGTTCTTTCAAATTCTATTGTAACTCTGCCTTCAAATTTTCTAGTAACTGTTCCTTGGAATTTTCTTCCTCTTAACGGAACTATTAAATTTTGTTTCTTAGTTCCAACTAGAGATTTGCCTTTCTCGCTCTCGCTTGTTTTTTTCTTTTCCATTTGTTTTTCTCTGTGATTAATCACTTATGATAGAGTTTTCTTCAAACCCTAAAGAGATTAAGGTCGCTTTGATCTTTTTTCTGTGATCTCCTTGAAGTTCTATTTCTCTATTCTTTATTGTGCCTCCGCATCCAAGTTCTGCTTTCAAATCTTTGGCGATTTTTTTGATATCTAAGTTTTTATCAAACCCCGATATCAAGGTTGTTATCTTTCCAAATTTTCTTTTGGCAGTTCCTACACGGATACGTTGTTCACTTTTTGCGATGTCTTCACATACACAGGCCTGCATTGGCAGACCACATTTCGGACATATATCCATACTATAACTTCTCTTCAGTCTCCTTTAATTTTATAGACTGAAGCATAAGCAAACGTGCATGAGTCTTTTTAAGTTCTCTCATTTTAACCTTACCTCCCTTACTGGCAGTCACTTTTGCTTTGATTAAATCTAACTTTATATCGTCGATTTTTTTATTTATTTCTGAAATAGATAATACTTTTAATTCATTAAATTTTTTATTCATTTAATTTTCCTCCACTTTGATTTGTTTAGGGGTCAAATCTATTTTATCATGAATCTTAGCATCAGGATGTAAAATACTTACTTGAATTCCAATACTTCCCATTTTTGTTTGAGCTATTGATATTGCTTTGTCAACAACCTTTGAACTATCTCCTACTTTTTTCAAGTATCCTTTTGTGAATCTCCATGTTCTTGCTCTTGCACTTGGAAGTTTACCACTCAACTGCAATTCAACTCCTAATGCCCCAGCGTCTACAATTTGTTTTAATAATCGATAAGAAATAATCTTGAATTTCAAAGAACCTTTACTTTCAATATTCATCGCAATTTCGTCAGCAACTGATTGAGCATCTAAATTAGGATTTGTAATTTCTTGTATTTCTATATGCGGATTCTCAAATTTAAATTTCTTCTTCAAAACATTAGTTAAACTATTAATTTTTTCACCACCTCTTCCAATTATTAGTCCTGGTTTACTTGTGAACATGATGACTTTTTCTCCAACAGGAGTATATTCAATTTGAACCTTTGAAACTTTTCCTTTCCCTAAATAGTTTTTTACAAATTCCTTAATAGCATTTTCTTCTTTTTTTAACGCTACAAATTTTCTTTCTTCCATTTTAACTTATTATTTCTTTCCCTCCTTAGCAATAATTTTCACATGAGTTCTCTTGAATTTAGTTCCACCAAATCTATGGACTTGTTCTGGAGCTTTATTTGGGATAGTTTCTCTAATTTTCGCTGTTTCAAGATTCATACCATGATTAATTCCGTTAGCAGATAATGATTTAAGCAATTTGATAAAATTTTCAGAGGCTTTAACAGGATATTTCCCAGTCATCATCCCTTTACCTTTCTTATGAGCCATCTCTCCAGTCATAGGAACGGCTTTTTTCTTCAACATAACTTGTTCTAAATCTTTAATAGCTCTTTCAATTTTTTTACCTTTGATAAATTTGCCTATTGCGACGCTGTCTTTTAATGAAATAGGTAAACTTCTTCCATAAACACTAACCTCTGTTTTTTTAGGAACTTTTTGTTTTTCGGGTTTTTTAGTTTCTTTAGTTTTATCTTCTGTTTTAGTTTCTAATTTTTTCCCATCTTCAGTTTGTTCTGATTTAATTTCTTCCTTTTGAGTTTCAGTTTCTTTACTTTTCTCTTCAATTTTTTCTTTAGGAGTATTACTATGTTTTTGTTTTGTAGTTTCCTTTATTGGTTTTCCTACTTTTCCTTGTTTATTTTGTCTTAATTGTTCATCTGCCATTTTACTTTACACTCCTACTTGCGCTCGATCTTGTAGCTCCAATTCCTGCAGCTCCATGTTTTACTAATCCTCGAGTTAATGCAAATTCTCCAAGTCTGTGTCCTATCATTTCAGGTAAAATTGTTACTTTTTCAAATCCCTTACCATTATGAATTCCAATTTGCATTCCTACCATTGCAGGAATAATTACTATTGCTCGATTATGTGTTCTTACATTTTTATTTTTCGCAATTTTTTTATTAGACCTTGATAGGAACACTTCAACAACATCTGTGTTTCGCAAGATTGTTCTTCTTTCTCTCGCAGGAATTAATTTTGCAAATTCTCGAATATCTAATGATTTAAGTTCCTCAAGAGTTTTACCTCTATAAGTGAATTCTTTTTTCTTTTCAATTTTTACTTTTTTTTCTGATGCCATTGTTTAGTTATTCTTTAGTTTTTGGAAACCTTTATGCAAATTCTTTATGAATTTGTATTTTGGTTATAAACCTTTTAGAAAAGGTTTATTTTTTTCCTTTCTTCCTTCCAGTTCTTCTAGCTCTTACTGAACCAACTTTAGCTCCAGCAGGGGCATTACGTTTTGGAATTTTACCTAGACGTCCGTGAGCTAAATTCTTTCCTCTACCGCTTCCGAAAGGATGATCAACAACATTCATTGCAACTGCTGAAGTTCGAGGCCAAAGCTTGCTTTTTGCCTTTTTAATATAATATTGTTTTCCAGCCTTAATAATTGGTTTAGCTTTTCTTCCATTACCAGCAATAACTCCGATAGTCGCTCGACATTCATCGTTAAAAACTTTCTCTTTTTTTGAAGGCATTAAAATAGTAACCTTACCAAGTTCTTTTTTCAAGATTAATACAGATGAACCGGCAGTTCGAATAAATTTCCCGCCATCTCCTGGACGCGATTCTAAATTGTAGACCATTGTTTTTGTTGGAATATCTTTTAATTTTGCAATATCTCCAGATTCTTTTCCTTTCCCAATTTCAATTTTTTGGCCCTCATACATTTTTTCCGACGCCAAATTGTAAAATACCTTTCCATTAACCAATATTTTTGTAAGAGGACCAGAATGTCCAGCAGAGTGTATAATTTTCATAATTGTTCCACTTCCCTCTGAACTCGGATATCCGATTCTATAACTAAATGCTTTATGTCTAACTCTATAAGTAAGACTTCCATGCCCACGCGCTTGTGAAATTATTCTTTTTACCATTTTATTTTTCTATTCTCCTATTATCCCATAATTTTTTTATTTCTAAATATTTTTCAGCTTGTTTTATTCTATCCCATTCATTTCTGTGTCCACCCAGTTCGAAACAATCTTCTTCAGAATTATACCTTATTAATTCTTGATATGCCCTAAAACCTTCAAAAAAAGTCCTATCTATTAATTCTTCTTCACGACTATTAATTTCTTCAGTTCTTATTCTTTCATTTATATGCATAGTTACAAAATCATAACTTGGAGAATGATTGTTTTTTTCAAGGTCTTCTACACAAAATGCAAAACCTATCTTATTCAAGTTGTTTTTATCTCTAACTTTAACAATTTCTCCCAATTTATCTTTTAATTTTTTTATTATTTCATTCATTTTATATCATTCCTAACTTCGTTGCAATGTCAATTGCAGGATTTTTTTTATTTAATTTAATATAAGCGATTTTTTTAGTTCCACGATTTACAACATTTATTTTTTCAACTTTGACCTTGAACATTTTT
>Ga0210050_1000812_pt1 | contig 37498 bp, 35 predicted proteins | sample CryGey132114_all_FD_185463 | JGI IMG/M metagenome (GOLD analysis project Ga0210050, IMG submission 185463) | Groundwater microbial communities from aquifer - Crystal Geyser CG22_combo_CG10-13_8/21/14_all (SPAdes) (version 2) | ecosystem: Environmental > Aquatic > Deep subsurface > Groundwater ... | reverse complement strand
TAGGCTCTGTCGGTATAGTATCCTGCGTACTGGGGGATTTCCTTGAGGATTAGAACAAAATCTTTTAATACCTTTTCCTGGTTTTGCGAAGTTATCGCGCCTGATTTAAGTAAGGCTGTGAGAGAGTTGTAGGCTCTGTCGGTATAGTTTCCTGCGTACTGGGGGATTTCCTTGAGGATTTCAAATAGATGTTGCCCATTTTGGTTATTGATGAGTTCCTGGGTATCTATTTTGTATAAAGATTCTAAGGCTTCATCTATCCACATGTCGCAGTATTTTCTTATTTCTTCCTTAACTTTATTTCTCTGCTCGAGCGTTAAACCGCCTGCATTAGCTATGGTCGATTGGCTGCCTGCTGAGCGTTTAAGTTCAGACGCCAGGCCTTGTGCCTTGCCTTTTGCCTCTGCCTCGCTTACCTGCCGCAGGGCGTACGCCGGCACACACTGCGTCAGCACGAATGCCAACAGGGTTATAATGCTTGTTATTCGCATTGTTTTTGAATAATGGTTTTTCATATTATGCCGCCACCCATAACGATATCTTTGCCTTCCATTCGTTTAAATCTATTCCGGTAAGATCCAGATCCGGCTCGCCAAGATTTCTTATTATATTATCTTTTGCATTGTTGTCAACATCGGTGTCGTCCACATAAATTATAACTTTGTAATTATCTCCTTCAGCCGCTGCTTTCAGTTCCATCATCTCGCTAAGAGGCGTCTCTGGCGAGACGGTCATATATTTTATCTGTTTGTCCCTGATATTTTCTGCTTTTAATGCCTTAACTATTTTGTAGGTCGCCTGTTGATTATTGGTAACAACGAAGAACAGCCCTGCAATTTCTTTGGCATCTCCGCTGCCCAACATTCCGCCCTCGCGCGCCTCGTCTGTTTCGTCAACTAGGATAGCGCCGGGCGCGGCTTTTTGTATATACGTATTATGCGCAAAGATGCCGTTTGCGATGAAGTTATGCGTGCCATCTACTTCAATATCATATACATGTTCGGCGCCAAGCGGCTCAATGGAGGCGATTTTATCCCAGAGGATGTCTGAAACTTTTAATACATCGGTAATTTCTGCCGCCTCTGCCCTGCCAATCGGGAATAACCTTGACAGGGGTAAAATTAGTGTGTTATACTTAAATTGTCCATAAGGAGATGGCACTATGAAAAACAAATCATTAGTCAAATTGAGCGCAAAAGAAGTTGTCAGGATGCAAGCGTTGGAAAAATTCGCAGGCAATTCTTTAAATATTAAAACAATAGGCCTTGCCTCTGCAAAAGATTTTAAAGCTGCTGCAATAATAGACAAAAAAGGCGTTCCCAAATATTTCGTTTTTGATACATATTCGTTGTGGGACCTACTCTGTACCTTTGATGCCAAATTTGAAGAAACTGCGCCTCCTAAAGAATATGTATACCACAACCCCGTCGGCTGGTTAATTGACGCTATAGAAACGCACCTGCCTATAAATCCTGCTTTGGCGGCGCGGCTTAAAAAGGGTATTGAAGAAGCAAAAAGACTGGGCTTGGTGCCTTTTGAAAAAATCAAGCATGAATTGGGGCTGGCTTGATTAAAATAACGATTGAAGGATTTGATTTTACCCCTGGCGGCGAACGCGAATTCAAAAAACTTCCTCTTCAAATTCAAAAACGCATTGTTGATAAGACTGAATTGTGGATTTCTTCCGGCGAACCGCTGGCATTTGCCAAGCCTCTTGTCAACCTCCCGCCTGCTACACATAGGTTCAGAGTCGGAAAATACCGTATCTGCTTTTACCTGCAAGGCTCTGTCATAGTTATTGACGGCGTTGATACCCGCGAAGATGCCTATCGCAGACGATAAATCTTGCCTCGATGCTGCAATCTCATCTCCCACAGCAAGCTCGCTCATTTTCACCCAATTTTTAGCGGATAGCGGATAGCGTTTAGCGTTTACTAAAAGCAGAAACGCCTTTTTGTCTTTTATATCCGCTATACGCTCTACGCTATACGCTACTCGTTCTGTTTTCACCAGATACGGATGATTAGCTGTTGTCTTAATAGACCTGCCTGAAACTGTTGTCAGGCGATACACCGGCTTTACCCCCATATCCAACAATCCATTTATCCTATGCGGCTCAATCTGCTGCGTCTCTTCGTTTAGAGACAGCACATAATCACCTGACTTGACTGCAACTATAGGTTTAAGCTCTATGTTTTGGTTATTGGGATTTGTCCCGATAACGGGATCCCGCTGATGCGGGAGGATTTCTTTTGCCGATAATATCGGCAAAAGCGTATCTCCAGCCACGCACAACCCTTCCGCCGCCGCGTTCGCTGACGCGCCGGCGGCTGGGGCAGCGCGGGACCCTTCTTCAAACGATACAACCTTTATCTTTTCAACCTCTTCTGCTTCGTTATACATGCCGCTAGTACGCATTTTTTCTACAAGTTTATTTAATTTTTCTTTGACTATATCTATTTTGTCTTTCTCTGTATAAATATGGCTAACCTCCCAAAGCCCCACATATCCGGTAATTGCGTATTCTTCCAGCCATCCAAAAATATTGACGCTTGCCACAGGTTTTGCTCTCGAGGCAACATTTTTTTTAATGCCAAACACTATCGGGAAGGATCTTGCTCTGAATCTACTCATTGCTTCTGCACTACTATGGCCTTGTGCTTCTTCTTCTTTTAGATACGCAATTATATTTTCAAGATTTGCCATGAAGCCCTTATAAAGGTTGTACATTGTAGATCCTGCGCCTAGCTTTCTCATTCTTAATTCCTCCTCGTATTTTGCCAATTCTGTTTCGTACTCTTGCAGACTATTTTTAATAAGGTGGCCCATATAATTAACATCTGCATAAGACCGCATGGCTTTTTCATAAGAAGCGCTTGTAGAAACACGTCTCTGGTTTACACCTCTTTCCGATGCGCCATTACCCATCTCGCCAGAAAAAAGCGGTATTTGTAATTCAAAAAGTTTACCTATTGGTAAAATCTTAAATCCAGTTTTGTCAAAAAATTCAAATATAGTCGCACTACTTCCATGAAAATAAACAGGTTCCCTATCAACGTTCACATTTGCTTTTGTTACTCCACCGGCTGGGGCAGCGCCGGGCTCATTGCCTTCTTTAAGATACGTATTATGCGCGAAAATCCCGTTTGCGATAAAATTATGCGTGCCGTCCACTTCTATGTCATAGACGTGTTCATAGCCAAACGGTTCAATAGATGCGATTTTGTCCCAGAGGATGCCGCTGTCTAATACTGGCTCGGCAAAGGCAGAGGGAAGAAATAAAAGGCTTGACAGGCTTTTTATAATATAATATAATTCAAGGCGATGGAGAGAATAAACAATGTTCGAAGAGAATTTATTGCCAAAATAATAGCTGACTTGGGGAAAACCATATTTGCTATTGGGTTGGCAAGTTATTTCTTTAAAGAATTCCCATTGTTTTTGAGAATTATCCTCTCTATAGCTTGGCCGATAATGCTGATTGTAAGCGTCTTTGTTCAACCCAGAGAAAAAGGAGAAAAGTAAAAATGCTTGTTCTTTCAGGAGTGTTTGTTTTTCTTGCCGTTGTGTTAATTTTGATGTATGTTGACCGCCATAAACAGGCAAAGCGCGTCCATTAATCTCCCTCGCCACCGCCCCGTAACCGCTAAAATCATCTGCGGGGCAGGCAATCTCATCCCCTGATTTTAACCCGCTCACCTTCACCCATTGTGTATTTTCTGTGCTCTGTGCTTTGTGCTCTGTTTTCTTCAAGTACGGATGATTCGCTGTTGTCTTGATAGACCTGCCTGAAACTGTTGTCAACCGATACACCGGCTTTACCCCCATATCCAACAATCCATTTATCCTATGCGGCTCTGTCTGTTGCGTCTGTTCGTTCAGAGACAGCACATAGTCGCCTGGCTTAACCTCAAGAATGGGCTTTAGTCTAACCTCTATCCTCTGCCTTCTATCTTCTAAAACAATCGGCAGCATCGTATCCCCGGTGACGCATCGGCCTTCTTCTTCCGCCGCCGCATTCGCAGCTCCGCCGGCTGGGGCAGCGCCGGGCGCGGATGGCTCTGATGGCAAAACCGCCCCTGAAGACATTTTCTTTCTAATGCCATCAAGCGCCTTGGCTCTTTTCTTGATGGTATCCCTAATATCTATAATATACCCCTGTGAATTTTGTAGGCCTTCAGACTGAATAATATCATCGGGGATCGCTTGCCATTGTTTAAGAGGCTCTCCGCAAAATAAAAATGCACAAATATCCTCAGTTATAAATTCTTGCGGTAAAACCTTATAAAAATCTTTGTACGATTTGGACAAACGAGGAAAGTAGTGATGATATAATAAATCTTTGTAATAATTGTATAGCTTGGGCATATGTTTCTCAATATCATAACTGACAAAAAGAGAAACTTCATGAAATAAAATAGCGGCCAAGCGGCTTTTTGCCTGTTGAGGCGCAAATTCAAGGCTGTCTAAACCAGCGTAGGTATTTTTTAAAGTGCCATCAAAGTGATTTGACCCCAAATAAATAATGCCATTCAATAAGTTAGTTTTACTTGTTCCCCGCATGGGTTGCTTTGGGTCATCTTTCTTAAAAATAATCTTTTTAACATTGTTCAAAAGATGCGGATAATTTTTCTGAACCAAGCTAAGCGCTTCAAATAACTCTTTAGCGTAACGTTCTGCTTGATCGAGCTGCTCCAAACCATCTATGAAAATATTTGGAAATTTTTGCCTCAATTTTTCAAAAGGCGTTTTACTTGCTTCAGCTGAATCTTCATTCATTGCACCAACCCACTTAGGGACAGAAGCAACAACAGCAATACCTATCAACCCTTTTATAAATTTTCGCCTATCAAGCTGGTACCTTTCATCCATACCTTTCGCGTCGGCTCTATTCGTCAGCGCCGCTGTAACCTCGCCTATAGCGCTACCTTCTGAAACAGGCTGCCTCAGAGCATAGCTTGGCGCTGACTGCGTAAGCACAAACGCCAGCAGGGTGATGATGCTTGTTATTCGCATTGTGCAATGTTTTACATTAGCCATATCTGCCTCATTACATTTACAGCCCAGCCCCCAGTGCCAGAGAATAGGCTTGACAGGCCTAAAATTGATGTGCTATACTTGTTTTTATCAGGAGGCAAAAAGATGGTCCTTCCGTCACTATTATTAAAAGAAAGAGTGGTTAAATTATCGCAGTTGCGCGTCAACCCAGATAAAACGCTGACAGGATTTATCCGCGTGGTTTCTGACAACGGCGGCCTTAAAACAAAAGGGTTCTTTCTGGACAAAGAGGCTTTTATAGATTTGTTGGAATCTATGGAATATTCAGGCCCTGAATTCTGGGAAGAGATTGAACAATCCAGAAAATCAGGCCGCGTCTCCTCTAAAGAAGTCAAGCAGCGTTTAGGTATGAAATGATTTCTTATTCTTTCACCAAACACGCTGACCGGCAACTGCGCAAATTCTCTATCCCCGCCCAAATATTTATCATTAAAAAGATAGAATATTATATCTCCACCGGCAACCCCCTTCATTATGCCGACTCCATTGAAAGCGAGAGAAGCAAGGTCTATCGCTTTCGGGCCGGAGATTACCGCGTCATCTTTGACTGGAAAAACGGCAATATCCTGGTTACCAAAGTCGCAGTCAGAGCAAAGGCTTATTGATTCTGGCCCCGCCTGCCCTGTTATAAACAGGCACTGCGTCAGCACAAATGCCAGCAGGGTAATAATACCTATTATTCTTATTTTAGCCTTATAAGTACTCATTACAACGACTCTCCCAATGCCTTTGCAAACGCTTCCATCTGGGCCTTGTCAGAAATATCTATTATACTCATGCCGCTTAAATTTACAAGCACAGCTAACTTGATATCAAAATTTGTCATAAACATCAATACTATGCCTGCGCTTGAAGCTGCGGCCTTTGCCTTTCGTATCTCACTAAGCGAATTTTCCTGTACCAGATAATAATTTATAGCGCCGGCTAACCCTATGCCCATTGCCTGAGCTATTTCCTCTTTAGCCGCAGCTATGTTATCTGTTATAACAAGTATACCTTCCGCCGTCGCGTTGTCTGCGTCACCGGCTGGGGCAATGGCTGCGCCTTGCTCAACCGGCAAAACCACCTCTGAAGTCATTAAATCGTCAAATTCTTTTCTTACTGTTGCTGCAATCAATTTAGCCTTAGTCGGCTGCAAAAACGGAAAACCTGTAAGGACAACATTTATAGATGTTATCCCGTTTTTATGCTTTGACAATGGTTCTATGATTTTGTGCGCGACATCCTGAATTTCTTTTTCATCTGAGATATGAACGGGATAAACTGTTCCAACGCTGTAAATACTATCAAAAAAGTCTGCATCAATGGTTGCGAGCGCTTCCTTGTCTATGTTTGCCAATGCGGCTGCAACTTCTTCTAATCTTAAAATTTTAATTTGGATTCCTCCTTCCTTAAGCCTTTCTACTTGCTGGGCAAGATACTCCATGCCTTTTTCATCAATCCATGGCGGCACCACCCAATATATGCCACCCAGGTAACCATTTCTGCAGGCTATTCTCAGCCAGTTGGAATCACGCGGTGTAGCTATGCTATCATCAGGCCTGAATCTTGTATCATCATGCGCATCAAAAAGAAATAGCGGCAAACCCTTCTCAAGAGCGCCTGATTCTATACTCTTCACAAGCCAATGATAAAATTCCACATGATTATCAACCTCTGTAAATAGCTCTACCTTTGCTTTCGCCTCGTCGCCGGCTGAGGCAGCGCCGGGCACGGGTAACCATTCTTCTCTAAGCTCTGATTTCTCACTGCTTAATTTATCAAATGCGTATATCGGCAAGCCTGATAAACCAAGTTCTACATCCCACTGCCTTAATTTATCAACCATTGAATGGTCTGCTATAATTCCTGCTATTGCTTCAGCAGAAACACCATCCGCTTGTATCTCATCACCAAACGCCTTATCATATGGCTCAGGTTTTACATCAGACAATCCTAATAATTCCAACCCGCGTTTATATATATTTCTTTCATGGCTGTGGCTGGTTTTGTTAAAATACTCTCCAACCAAACTAAATCTATCCTTATGTGCCCTGACGTATTCCGGGCCTATTATAAATGCGACATGCATCTTGTCCACTAATGGTCCGTAGAATAGAAGTGTGGCTGAATGAAACAATTCGTCAGAGCACAAAGAAAAGGAAACCTTTCCCGGAAAATTATTAGTGGTATCTTTACTAACACCTCCTTGATTCTTCGGCAGAAATCCTTCAGCTCTTATTTTTTCATAATCCTTTTTTGTGATGTGCATAATGCCGCGCAACAAAAGCCCGGTGGGCGTAATAACACCTGTTGCCCTGCCGCTGCTACTGACATTGCCTGTTAGTGCGGCTGTGACTTCACCAAGGGCACTGCCTTCTGAGACAGGCTGACGCAAGGCATAGGCTGGCGCTGACTGGATAAGCACAAAGGTTGCCAGGGTTACCAGAGAAATTATTCGTATTGTATTAGGGAACTTGTTCTTCATATATATCACCTGTATTATATATATAGTTACTATATATGTATTCTATTATAACTACTCATATCTTACTATCATAACAACTGAAAACCAAAAATATTCCCAACTTTTTTAATAAATTTTAAATGTATTTATAATAGTATAAGTTATTGTAAATATTACTGTTATGAGTTTTAGTGCGTGAAATGATAGGAAATTGCTTCGGTCGCCTACGGGTTCTCTCGCAATGACGTGAATATGCTAGTGGTCGCTGCGAAGGCATGGGGTGAATAGCGAAGTAGCCTGTGAGCGGCGCATTAGAAATTTTTTGCCAAATGTCCGCAAGGAATTACGGCGAGCAATGAGCGACGCTTCTGCTGGTCGCGAACAGCGAGCCGTAAACCGTAGCGGACGGCAAAAAATTTCAGCGCCGCGAACAGGCTACGAGCGATTATTTATGATTATTTTTAAGCAGGTGGGATAACTCTGACATGAACTGATTTACATCCTTGAATTCGCGGTAAACCGACGCGAACCTGACATAAGCAACATCATCTATCTTCTGAAGTTCCCTCATTATTACCTCGCCTATCTCTTTGGAGGGAATTTCTTTTTCGTATTTATTCTCAAGTGAGCGCTCAACCTCATCAACCATCTGCTGCATCTTCTCCATTGACACAGGCCGTTTCTCGCAAGCCTTTACGATGCCTGATAAAACCTTGTTTTTATCAAACGGCTCTCTCCTGCCGTCTTTTTTTAAAATCATTGCTGAAGATTTTTCAACATGCTCATAAGTTGTAAAACGGCGCTGGCATTTCAGGCACTCGCGCCTGCGCCGGATCGCGTCGCCTTCAGGACTTTGCCTTGAATCAATTACTTTATCTTCTATATCACCGCAGAAAGGGCATTTCATTTAACCCGCCTCATTTTTATATCTGCCTCTTTTAAAAAATTCTTCGCCATCTTATCAGGATACCCATCGCCGATTACTATTTCTTTGATACCGGCATTTATAAGCATCTTGGCGCATATAATACAGGGTTGATTGGTCAGATAAATAATGCTGTCTTTTGTGCTTACTCCGTGCAGCGCCGCCTGTATTATCACATTTTGTTCGGCATGTAAACCGCGGCAGAGTTCATGCCTTTGGCCTGACGGAATACCTAATTTTTCTCTCATACAATAACCAATGTCTAAACAGTGCTTTATGCCTCTTGGGGCGCCGTTATAACCTGTAGCCAGAATATGCTTGTCTTTTATAAGCACGGCGCCTACGCTACGCCTAAGGCATGTCGCCCTTTTTGCCACAAGATGCGCCATCTCCATAAAATATTCATCCCAGCTCGGCCTACTTTTTACTTTTGACTTTTTACTTTTGACTTTCATTGTTTCATGTCATTTATTCTTTTTTTATACAGCGGAAATTTCGCGATAAACTTTGACACCTTTCTTCTGACCTGCGATACTTTCTGTTTGCTTTTTATATTGCTCAAAATCTCGTCTATAAACCCGGCTATCTCATCCATCTCGCGCTCTTTCATCCCGCGCGTGGTAACGGATGGTGTACCGAGCCGTATACCGCTTGTCACAAAAGGCGACTGTTTATCAAACGGGATCAAGTTTTTATTTACCGTAACCCTTGCTTGGTCTAGGGCATCTGCCGCCTCTTTACCTGTAAGGCCTTTACTGCTTAAGTCAACAAGCATCAGGTGCGTATCTGTCCCGCCTGCAACCAGACGGTACCCGCGCTTTGCCATAGCCTCTGCAAGCGCATTTGCGTTTTTTACAATCTGCTGCTGGTATTTTTTAAATTCCGGCCTAAGGGCTTCTTTAAGCGCTACCGCCTTTGCCGCGATAATATGCATCAACGGCCCGCCTTGTATGCCGGGAAACATCATAGCGTCTATCTTTTTCGCGAATTCCGCTCGGCAGAGCACCATGCCTCCACGAGGGCCGCGCAGTGTTTTATGATTTGTCGTTGTAACAAATTCCGCGTAAGGCACAGGGCTTGGGTGCAGGCCGGCGGCGACAAGCCCGGCTATGTGCGCCATATCAACAAAGAAATATGCCCCAACACTGTCTGCAATACCCCTGAATTTCTTAAAATCCAGCGCCCTGGGGTATGCAGATGCGCCTGCTAATATCATCTGCGGCCTGTACGTTTTTGCAAGGCCTGCAATCTCATCATAATCCAGCTGTTCTGTCCTGGGGCTTACGCTGTAAGGGGCTATTTTATAAAACATGCCTGAAAAATTATGCGGGTGGCCGTGCGTAAGGTGGCCGCCGCATGCAAGGTCCATTGATAAAACCGTGGCCCCCGGCTTAAGCATCGCGAAATATACAGCCATATTTGCCTGAGAACCTGAATGCGGCTGGACATTCGCGTGCTCTGCCCCAAAAAGTTTTTTTGCGCGCTCAACTGCCAGCTGCTCAACGGTATCAACATATTTACACCCGCCATACCAGCGCCTGCCCGGATAACCCTCCGCGTATTTGTTGGTTAGCACCGAGCCCTGCGCTTCTAAAACCGCTTCGCTTACAAAGTTCTCGCTCGCGATAAGCTCTATGGTCTCTTCTTCGCGTATCGTCTCGTCTTTTATCGCCCTGAATACCTCAGGGTCAACCTCGCGTAAATAACTCATGACAGCCTCTCCATAAGATCTGCGCGCCTTTTATGCCGGCCTGCCTCAAATTCCGTATTAAGCCATACGTTTAAAATATTTTTCGCCGCAGAAAAAGAAATTCTGTTAGCCGATAAACATAATACATTCGCGTCGTTGTGCTGCCGCGATGTCTTCGCGTCTTTTGTGTCGCGGCACAGCGCGGCGCGGATGCCTTTTATCTTATTCGCTGCCATAGACATGCCTATGCCGCTTTTACATATTAATATACCGCTGTCAAACTCAGCAGCCGCAACAGGCCGCGCGACACGCTCGGCGAATATAGGGTAATCGCACGATTCATCTGTGTGCGTGCCCATGTCCGCGACAGTATGGCTTTTTGATTCAAGAAATTTTACCAGCTTTTGCTTTAATAAAAATCCGCCGTGATCCGCTCCTATGGCAATTTTTAATTTTTTCATACTAAATCCATCCCTCTTTTTTTATCCAGCTAAATAAATCTTTCAGGCCTTCTTTTATAAGATCCACAGACCTTTCATAAACTTCAAGAGGCCTGCCTATAGGATCTAAAATCTCCGGCTCTATTATTTCATCAGGCGCTTTTTGGAATTCACGCAAAAGATAAACCTTGTCTTTAACATGGGGGGCTATCTCAAGAATCCTGTGCTTATGAAAACGCTCCATTACTATTACAAGATCAGACTCTTCCAGCAATTTTTTTGTAACAGGCGTGCTTCTGTGGTCTATCGCATCTATGCCATCTTTCTGCAGTACCTTAAGTGTGTATTCGCTTGCCCGCATGCCAACTATTGTGCCGACTCCGGCTGATAAAACATGCACTTTGGCCAGTTTGTCGCCAAGTATCTTTTTGAATAATTCCGCGGCCATAACGCTGCGGCATGAATTTCCGGTACATACAAATAAGATTGTCTTCATATTTTAATGCTTCCCTGCCTTAAAATCTTTGGAGGCGTGCGCGTCATATCCAATACTGTTGAGGAAACGCCAACCTTCGCGCGCCCGGAATCTATTATTAAATCAACAAGTCCGTTTAACTCTTCAAATGCCATATCGGCTGTCACAGAAGGCGCTTCATCCTTAAGATTAGCGCTGGGCGCCACAACCTGCGGCCCTGTCATCTTAAGCAGCGCCCTTGCCACGGGATGCCGCGGCATGCGCACGCCGATATTTTTCCCGGATTTTGTTTTTAAAATAAGCGTTAACGGCCCGGGCCAAAATTTATTTATAAGCCGCTTTGCGCTTTTATCAACAATACAATTTAGTTTTTTTAAATCATTTTTTGAGGCTATATGAAAACTAAACGGGTTTTTCGGCCTGTTTTTAAGTTTTCTCAAGCGCGCCAGCGTCATGTTATTTTTTGCGTACGCCGCTATGCCGTAAACGGTTTCTGTTGGAAAAACCACCAGCTTGCCGCCTTTTATAACCCTGGCTGCATATTTTATTTTATCCTGCTCCGGCCTGACTGGACTAATCCGCAATAATTCTGTAAGCATAATTTTTTCCAAAGGGGTCAGACCCCTAGATGAATTTTTGTTAAACTATATCCAAAAAGATTTGTCAACGCCAACTTGTATGGGATAAAATCAGAGTACATTTGCCCTTGCCTTAAAATCTTTCTTGCCGTTTTCTTATCTTTTTCTGCTATAGCTTTATTTAAAGCATTGGTTCTGTCTAATTCAAAATCCAGCAAGGCCTTATATTCAGACTGTCTTTCTTCTTCAGTTTTGCCGAGCGACAATAAAACCTCGGACATATCAATAATAGTATTTTTTACTCCATGCAAAGATGTGGCTGCGCTTGAAAACCTCCAATCCGCAGGATTTTTTACCAATCCCGCCCTGACAGGATTTAATTCTATATAAATAGCGCACCTGAGAAAATAATTTTCTTTATCTATTATCTTGCTCCCAAACCTATCTTTCCAAAAGTGCCCTTTCCTATTATTAATCCTATTATACCAGCCTGCATAAACACCGCTTACAAATTTTAGAATTTCTGATATTGAATCTTTTTCACAGGTTTGCAGCAGTAAATGAATATGATTATTCAGTAAAGCGTAATGATAAAGTTTAAAATCGTACCGTTTCTTGCAATCGCCGATGATTTCTAAATATTTCTCAAATTTCTCAAAGGTATCTAACAAAAATTCATCGTTATTGCACTTTGAGCTAACATGGTAAATAACATTTTCTCCCGAAACTCGTAATCGCCGTGCCATTTCTTATTTTATCCATAATTTTTCACGTAGGGGTCTGACCCCTGTATGAAAAATTAAAATTTGGTTGATTTAACCTTGTCTGCTAATTCTTTTTTATAGTCCTGCAGTTTTTTCTCCAGGGCTTTATCGCCTGCAGCCAAAATCTCAATTGCAAAAATCCCTGCATTTTTGGCGCCTGTCTTGCCTATCGCCATACATGCGACAGGAATACCTGACGGCATTTGCACTATTGACAGAAGCGCGTCAATGCCTTTTAGGCTTGTGCTGTCTATAGGCACGCCTATTACAGGCAGCGTTGTGTGCGCGGCAATTACGCCCGGAAGCGCTGCTGCAGCGCCTGCTCCGGCTATAATCACCTTAAATCCGTTGGCAGCGGCGTTTTCAGAATACTCAGCCACGTCTTTCGGCGCGCGGTGCGCGGACAAAACCTTCATTTCATGCTCTATGCCAAATTCTTTAAGCATATTCGCCGCCTCGTTCATTACTTCCAGGTCTGACTTACTCCCCATTATAATAGCGATTTTACTCATATTTTTACCTCATTTTTCTCAAGCGCCCTGCGGCCGATATCTTTTCTGTAATGCATGCCTTCAAATTTTATTTTACTAACTGCTTTATATGTATTATCTACGGCTTCTTTTATATCGTTGCCCAAACTTACCACATTCAACACCCTGCCGCCGGCAGTAAAAAATTTCCTGCCGTCTGTCTTGGTGCCGGCGTGAAAAACAACAGTATCATCGGCCTCCCACACAGCATCCTCCAACCCTGAAATCTCAATACCTTTTTTATAATCACCCGGGTATCCGCCTGATGCCAAAACAACGCACACGGCTGATCTATTTTTCCATTCAAGTTTTATATCATTAAGATTCCCGTCTATACTGGCCAGGCATAAATCAACCAAATCTGTTTTAAGCCGCGGCAATATTGCCTGGGTCTCAGGATCGCCAAAACGCACATTAAACTCCAAAACCTCAGGGCCTTTTTTTGTAACCATAATCCCTGCGTATAAAACGCCTTTGTAGGGCCTGCCCTCTTTGGCAAGGCCGCCTATCAAAGAGATTATCACTTCATCCATTATCCTTTTATGCATTGCCTCGTCTACAACAGGGGCCGGTGAATAAGCGCCCATGCCGCCTGTATTAGGGCCTTTGTCATTATCAAAAATCCTTTTGTGATCCTGGCTTGACGCAAGAGCCGCTATATTTTTACCATCTGAAATTACAAGGAAAGATGCCTCTTCGCCCTCCAGGCATTCTTCTATAATAATCCTTTCACCTGCCAAGCCAAAAACGCGCTTTACCATCATATCATCTATGACAAGTTCTGCCTCTTTTTTTGTCTTTGCGATTATAACGCCTTTACCGGCTGCTAAGCCATCGGCTTTTATAACCACGGGTAATTTTGTAATATATTTTTTTGCCGCATCCGGATCGTAAAAAACCTTAAAATCCGCTGTGGGTATATTAAAACGCCTCATTGCCTCCTTGGCAAAAACCTTACTTGCCTCCAGCATCGCAAGGCCCCTTGACGGGCCGAATACCTTAAGCCCTGCTTTTGTAAAATCGTCAACAATGCCCGCTGCAAGCGGCACTTCAGGGCCAACAACAGTCAGGCCTATTTTTTTATCTCTGGCAAAATTCAGCAGCCCGGCTACATCTTCGGGTTTTATATTTACGCACTCTGCATCCTTGGCTATGCCGCCATTTCCAGGCGCGCAATAAACCTTATCCACCTTCGGGGATTGTTTTAATTTCCACACCAAAGCATGTTCCCTGCCGCCGGAGCCAATAACTAATACCTTCATACTATCTCTACCCTCTTTTTACCTTTTGTAACCTCGCCGATAACCCAGGATTTTAAACCCTGCCTTGTCAATTTTGACCTTATCTGGTTTGCGATACTGTTTTCAACAATCAAAACCATTCCTATGCCCATATTAAAAGTACGGTACATATCGGCTCTCGGAACATTGCCCTTTTTCTGAATCAACTTAAAGATTGCCGGTAAAGGCCATGCGTCGGCATATACACGCACCCCAAGTTCTTTTGGAATAACGCGCGGCACCTTATCATAAAAGGCCCCGCCTGTGACATGAGCAATGCCTTTTATAGGGTTCAGCGCACAATGCTCAGTGTTCAGTAAAGAAAGAATGGGCTTTACGTAAATACACGTGGGCTTCAACAACTCTTTGGCGTATCTTTTAAGCTCTTTTTGTGAAAAAACTTTTCTTACCATGGAAAACCCGTTTGAATGCAGGCCATTTGAGGCGATTCCTACCAGCGCGTCGCCTGCCTTTATCTTTTTGCCGTCAATGGCCTTTGCTTTATCGACAACACCTGCGCAAAACCCGGCTAAATCATACTCGCCTTTTTTGTAAAACCCGGGCATCTCTGCTGTTTCACCGCCAACCAGCGAACATCCTGCCTGACGGCAACCTGCTGCAATGCCCTTTACAACATCAACTAAAACTTTTTTATCAAGTTTTCCTGTGGCTATATAGTCCAGAAAAAACAAAGGTTTTGCTCCGGAACATAATATATCATTCACATTCATACCAACCAAATCAATGCCGATAGTATCATGCTTACCTATTAAAAAGGCTATTTTAAGCTTTGTGCCGACGCCGTCTGTTGATGAAACTAGATACGGGTCTTTATATTTTTTGGCGTCAAATTTAAACATCCCGCCAAATCCGCCGATACCTTTTGTCAGCGGCTTTATCGCGCTGACAAAACGATCCGCCTCTTTAATATCTACGCCTGATTTTTTATAGGTTATTTTTCGCATATTCCACCGCGTTTTTAAAAATCTGTAGGCCGCCTGCCTCTTCTATCCTTTTTGGATGCTGCTCTATAGATATATGCCGCTCGGGATGCGGCATAAGCCCAAATACCCTGCCTGTAGGATCGCATATACCCGCTATATCATCTACAGAACCATTGGGATTATTAACATATTGTAGCACAACCTGGTTATTTTCCCAAAGTTTTTTAAGCGTTTTTTCGTCCTTCGGCACAAATCTGCCTTCGCCGTGCGCAATAGGCAAATATATGGTTTCCGGGATATTTTGAGTCCAGATGCACCTGTTATCTTTTGCGCTTTTCAAATAAACCCATTCATCCTGGAATTTACCTGAATCATTCTGCGTGAGGGTTGACTCTATTTCACCTTGCGCCTCTATGGCAGGCAGCAGGCCTGATTTTACTAAAACCTGAAAACCGTTACAAATGCCGATAATCAGTTTTCCGGATTTGATGAATTTTCCCACTTCTTTTTTGAGCTCAAACCGCAGCTCGTTTGCCAGGATCTTGCCGCTGGCTATATCATCGCCGTATGAAAACCCGCCTGGCAGGGCCATAATCTGAAAGCCTGACATCTTTTTCCTGCCTGATATAAGCTCATTTATGTGGACAAATTCCGGAGCCCCGCCTGCTTTTTCAAAGGCAAACGCGGTTTCGTTGTCGCAGTTTGTCCCTGCCGTGCGCAGTATCAATATTTTCGGGATCTTGCTCTTCATCTTTTCTATAAGGTAAATACCATGTTTGAAATTATTCTGTGTTGATGCTCGCCGTTGCCGTCGTTGTGGTCGTGCACTCCAGAAACCTGCCCGCCGCCGGAGACTTCGGTCTTTATAATATCGCCTGTTTCATGCATATGGTACTGCGGCAGCGCCGCAATCGCAAGTATGCCTATTATAACTATAACTATCAAAAGCTCAACCAGCGTAAATGCTTTTTTCACGACGCACCTCCTACCATTTTAAAGGCGCCTGCCATGCCGCTTTCAGTTCATTTATATCACAATCTGCGACTCTTCTGCCGTTTAAACCGTATACTACAAAATATTTGCCTGGCGTGGTCTTGCCGATAAGCGATATCGGGGCGTTTTTCATAACTGTCTCAAATTTTTTCCAGTTTGCCGGGTCAACCTCAACTATAAATCTGGTGTTTGATTCTGAAAATAAAATATAATCATCTCTTTTATTGCTTGCGGCATATGGCACTTTTTTTAAAAATATCTCCATACCAAGGCCGCCTGAAAAAGCCATCTCTGCGGCTGCCACGGCTATACCGCCTTCGGAACAATCATGAGCAGCGCTTAACAAGCCTTTTTTAGCAGCGCGGCTTACTGCATCCATTATCCTCTTGCCTTTTTTTACATCAACCTTCGGCGCGCTGTTACCTATCAGGCCGTTGCTTTTTAAATACTGCGAACCACCCAGCTCATCATGTGTATCACCTATAATATAAATAAGATTGCCGGGGTTTTTTGCAAACATGGTAACCGCTGTCTTTGTATCATCCATCACAGCCATGGCTGAAATCAAAATAGTGCCGGGTATAGCAATTGATTTTCCATGCACAGAATATTCGTTATTTAAACTGTCCTTGCCTGAAATAAACGGCACGCCATAACCCTTTGCCGCATAATAACAACCCTCAGCGCATCTAACAAGGCTGCCTAATCTATCCGGCTTATCTGTATTTCCCCAGCAGAAATTATCAAGTATCGCCACTTTTTTTAAATCGCCGCCACACGCAACAACCTGCCTCAACGCCTCGTCGATACACGACGCAGCCATCCAATACGGATCTATCAATCCATAACGCGGGTTTATGCCGTTTGTAACTATGAGCCCTTTTTTAGAGCCAAGCACCGGCTTTACTATACATCCGTCGCTTGGGCCGGCGTTATTTACCCCTGTAAGCGGCTTTAAAACGCTGCCACCCTGCACCTCGTGGTCATACTGCCTGATTACCCATTCTTTACTGGCTACATTCGCATCGGATAAAATATTTTTAAGCGCGGCAGTAAGATCTTTAGGGCAGCTGAATTTTGGCTCTTTATGCCTCCTGAGCTGCCAGACGGCTGATCTTGTAAATCTGGGAAGTCCATTGTGTAAAAATTGCATATCCAGGCTGCAGACAATATTATTTTTATAATAAAGCTTTAATTTTTTATTGCTGGCAAACTCTCCAATATTAGTTGCCTCAACATTTTCCATGGCAAAAATATCAAGCAGGCGCTTTAGGTTCTTTTTTGGCACTGATAAAACCATTCTTTCCTGCGCCTCTGAAATCCATATCTCGGTATAACTAAGCCCGGCGTATTTTAACGGTACGCGTTCTAAGCGCACAATAGCGCCTGTGTCCTCGCCCAGCTCACCTACAGCGCTTGATAACCCGCCAGCCCCGCAATCGGTTATGGCGTTATATAAATTTTCATCGCGCGCCTTTAATATGCAATCGGCCATCTTTTTTTCGGTAATGGCGTTTCCTATCTGAACAGCGCCGCCTGAAACAGTTTCTGATTCGTGCGTAAGCTCGCCTGATGAAAATGTCGCGCCGTGAATACCGTCGCGGCCGGTCCTACCGCCTACTACAATTATCAACTCTTTCGGCGAGACCTTTTTAAATGATTTATTTTTCGGCAGAACGCCAACATTACCGCAATAAACAAGCGGATTACCTACAAAGCCTTCATCAAACAATACCGCGCCGTTAGCAGTGGGTATGCCCATCCTGTTGCCGTAATCGCGCACGCCTGCCACAACGCCTTTGGCAATGCGCTTAGGATGAAGCGTGCCTTTTGGAAGCCTGGATGCCGGATAATCCGGAGGCCCAAAACAAAACACATCGGTATTTAAAACAGGTTTGGCGCCAAGGCCTGTGCCCAGCGTATCGCGTATCACGCCTCCTATACCGGTGCCTGCGCCTCCATACGGCTCCAGCGCCGACGGATGATTATGCGTCTCCACCTTAAAACATACATTGTGTTTGTCGTCGAACTTTATGATGCCGGCATTATCTTTAAACACCGAAACGCACCACGGCTTTTTAAGCTCCTTGGTAACCTTCATTATTGTGGACTTCAACAAATTATCTATTTTTTTGCCGTTATATTCTATTTTCCCTCTTAATGTCTTATGCCCGCAATGCTCAGACCAGGTCTGCGCAAGGGTCTCAAGCTCAGCGTCTGTGGGATTCCTATCTATTGATTTAAAATAATTCTTTATGGCGCGCATCTCGTTTAAATTCAGAAAAAGCTGGCCGTCTTTGCTTATTTTTAAAAGTTTTTCGTCATTGGCGCCGAGTAAATCTATCGTGGTGAGTTTAAATTTATATTCCGGAAGCCCAGGAAAAGGATTTTCCCCTTTTAGAACAACATGCTGAATAACCTTGTTCATCTCGGCATTTTCGCGCCTGTAGATTTTTGATGTCTTTACCTGAATCTCTGTCTTTACGCCTAAATCCTTTATCGCCTTTTTTAAGCTTTCCTCCCATGGGTCCATTACGCCGGGATTATAGGCGATTTCAACGCTGAAATTGCGCCTGCGATTTTTCCCGACGCTATATTCCTGCGTCACAGGGTCTGTCAATATATCAACGCATATCCTTTTTATATCCTTAGGCAATAAAGCGCCCTTGATATAATATGCCTGGATAAAATCCGGGCTATATTTCTCTGATACGAATATTTTATAGATTTTTTCTTTCATGATATGTGGCGGGATTTAACTATGCTAACCGATTACCCTTTTAAGCATTTCCTGATAGGCCTCTTCAACGCTGCCCAAATCGCGCCTGAACCTGTCTTTGTCAAGTTTTCTGTTGGTGCCTTTTTCCCAAAACCTACAGGTATCAGGTGAAATCTCATCGCCAAGTAAAACCCTGCCTTTTTGTGTCTTCCCAAACTCAAGCTTAAAATCAACCAACACTACGTCCCTTTTAATAAAGAAATCTTTCAGCACCTTATTTATGGTAAACGAAACCTTTTCTATAAGCTTGAGTTCCTCTGGTGTCGCCAGCTTAAGCGCCAGCGCGTGATAATCATTAATCAAAGGGTCATGCAGCGAATCATCCTTATAATGATATTCAAATACCGGGGCCTCCAACACTATGCCCTCTTCTAAGCCCAAAAGCTTAGCCATGCCGCCTGCTGTGATATTTCTCATCGTAACCTCAAGTGGAATTATCTTAAGCCGCTTTATAAGCATCTCGCGCTCACTTAACTGTTTTACAAAATGCGTGGCAACGCCTTTTGATTCTAAAAGCTCAAAAATATTGGACGAGATCTTGTTATTTATAACGCCTTTGCCTATTATTGTGCCTCTTTTTGTGGCATCAAACGCTGTGGCATCATCCTTGAAATATTGTATCAACATATCCGGATTATCCGTCTCGTAAACAATCTTTGCCTTGCCCTCATAAATCTTTTTTAATCTTTTAGGCGCTTTTATCTCTGTCATATTTTATAACCCCGCGTTTTTAAAAATTTTATCGATGTTCTTTGTATGATACCTGATGTCAAAAAGCCTATTTATGCCGGATGTTGACATATATTTTTTAAGTTTCTGATTTTTAAAAAGCGCTGTTTGAAACTCTGCGCCCTCTTGGCGCGCGAGCATTGCCGAGGCCTGCACTATTTCATAGGCCTTTTTTCTTTCAAGGCCGCATTTAATTAATTCAAGCAGGACAAGCTGCGAATATATAAGCCCCTTTGTAAGGCCAAGGTTTCTCTTCATGTTCTCAGGGTAAACTACAAGCCCGTCGATAACCTTTGCCATCTTGTTAAGCATATAATCCAAAAGTATGGTTGAATCAGGCAGGATAACCCTTTCAACGCTTGAGTGCGATATATCGCGCTCATGCCACAACGCAACATTTTCCATTGCAGCCATCGCATTGGCGCGAAGTATCCTGGCCATACCAACTACGCGCTCGCATATTATAGGATTGCGCTTGTGCGGCATGGCGCTTGAACCCTTCTGGCCCTTATAAAACGGCTCTTCAGCCTCCATAATCTCTGTACGCTGAAGAGCGCGTATCTCTGTTGCCAGCTGTTCAAGACAGCTTCCGCAAACAGCAATAGCTGATAAAAATTCTGCTATCCCGTCGCGTTGGATTACCTGAGTTGAAACTTTAGCCCGACTAAGTTTGAGTTTTTTACATACATATAACTCAACCTTTGGATCTATATTTGCGTATGTGCCAACAGCGCCTGAAATCTTACCTATTGCTATTACTTTTTTGGCTGTTTTTATACGCTCTATGCTGCGCTGCGTCTCGTCATAAAAAAGCGCCATCTTAAGGCCAAATGTTACAGGTTCAGCATGCACGCCGTGAGAGCGTCCGATCATTACGGTATATTTATATTTTTTGGCCTTTTTGGCAAGCGCCTTTGCCAACGCGTCAAGGCCATCAAGTAAAATATCCGCCGCCTCGCTCAACTGCAAAGAAAGCGCTGTATCAAGCACATCGCTTGAAGTAAGGCCCATGTGCAGAAACCTGGCAGATTTTCCAACACGCTCACCTATATTTTCAAGAAATGCTATAACATCATGGTGAGTTTTATTCTCGATGCTCTTTATGCGGCTTACGCTGAAAGAGGCCTTTTTCTTTATTATATTAAGATCCCTTAAAGGCACCTGGCCTATTTTTTGCATGGCTTCGCATGCGGCTATTTCAACATCAAGCATCTTTCTAAAACGGTTTTCTTCTTCCCAGATGCTGCCCATTTTCGGCAAAGTATATCTTGATATCATATCTATCCTTTCCTGCTATATATCTTATAATAAACTCACTAGTACTAATACTTTGTTACTATACCATAGCCGCCCTGCGGTGTCAACTATGAGCCGCCCAAAAGAATGGGGACAGGTTTTAAACCTGTCCCCATTCTTTAAGCAATATATCGTAATTTATTATTCTGCTTGAGGCATTTCTTCTGCTACTGGAGCTGCGGGCGTTGCAGGCGCCATTTCTTCGCCTATGTCATATCTTTCGACATAAACCGATATCGCGATATTCATACTGCCTGCGCTGGGCTTTAACGTTAATGCGACCCAATCGCCGGCCTTTACTTCTGCCAATGATTTAACGTTTTCATATGTCGCGGCCTTATCAATAGCATATGTATTATTAATGTCTTCGTCCTTCTCGTAATCATACTCTGTTATTATCAGAGTGCCGGCGTTAACATCAACAGATACAACCTCGCCATATGCCTCCTGCGCATCTATAGCCATAGGAGCCTCAACCGCTTCATCAGCTGCGCGCAGGCTAGTTCCCGCAAATAACATGACCATGCCTAAAATCGCGGCAATAAACAATATTTTTCTCATGTTTTTTATCCCCTCCTTCTTAATGAATTTTATGCCCCTCGCCACTAGACGTGATTGCTGGTGACTCGGGACAAATTTTACTATACATGATAGCTGGTAAAATTTGGTAGCGGGGGACGGAATCGAACCGTCGGCCTTCAGGTTATGAGCCTGACGAGCTACCGCTGCTCCACCCCGCAATTTTTCAAATATGCATTAAACTTCTCTTCAAATACATTGGTCCTGAACTCTTTATTCTTCGGACCGGCTGATACCGTTTCTTCTTTGGCAGCCTTAAGAGTCAGGTCAATTTTACCGTCTCCGGAAACCTGGACAACCCTGGCGCTTACTTTATCGCCGATATTAAGATGATCTGTTACGTTTTTAACATAATCTTCGGCTATCTGCGAAATATGAATAAGCCCGCGCCGGTTGTCAGAAAACTTAACAAAGGCCCCGAAGTCTGTTATTTTTATGACTTCTACCTCTACTGTTTCGCCTATGGCCGGTAAAATGATATTTCTTTTTTTATTCTTGTGATTTTGATAAGGCATTGTCTTTATTTTGGTTTATAAATTTTACCACAACTTCACCCTTTTTGGCAAGCCCTAAATTTTCCCGGGCCATTTTCTCAATATAAACAGGGTCTTCCTTTAATTTCCTGTTTTCCTCAATAAGCCTGGCATTCTCCTCTGTAAGAGCATTTAATTTCGCCTCGTTCTGCGCCCTTTGAGCGCTCAGACGGCAATACTTAAGCGTTCCCGGTATAAAAATCACTGCTATTAATAAAATGTAAAAGGTTGTTTTTTTAAACTTAACGCTCATATGCCTGTTACCGCTTCCAAATACTTGCGCCGTAAACCGCTTTTGAGCCCAACTCTTCCTCTATGCGCAGCAATTCATTATATTTACACACGCGGTCTGTGCGGCATACAGAGCCGGTTTTTATTTGGCCCGCGCCTGTTGCAACAGCCAGGTGCGCGATTGTCGTATCCTCTGTCTCGCCGGAGCGGTGCGATATTACACAGGTATACTTATTCCTCCTGGCAAGAGACATGGTTGCAAGTGTCTCGGTAATGGTGCCTATCTGATTCAATTTTATCAAAATAGAATTCGCCACGCCTTTGGCTATGCCCTGATCCAATCTTTTTATGTTGGTAACAAACAGATCGTCGCCTACAATCTGAATTTTGTCTCCGAGTTTTTCCGTTATTTTTTTCCAGCCATCCCAGTCATCCTCTGCAAGGCCGTCTTCTATTGATACAATCGGAAACTCCTCTGTTAATTTGCTGTAAAACTCGACCATTTCGTTAGAATTATTCTCTTTTTTCTGTTCCGCCTTTAAGATATATTTTCCTTTTTCGTAAAATGAGCTTGCTGCCGGGTCCAGGCATATGGAAATATCCTTTCTGGGTTTATAGCCTGCCTTCTCTATGGCCTGAATGATAACCTCAAGGGCTTCTTTATTAGACGACAAATTAGGCGCAAAACCGCCTTCATCGCCCACTGCGGTTGAAAGGCCCTTCTTTTTTAATATGGACTTTAAATTATGAAAAACCTCAGAACCCATCCTGAGCGCCTCGGCAAAATTTTTAGCGCCCAACGGAAAAATCATAAATTCCTGAAGGTCCACATTATTATCCGCGTGCGCGCCGCCATTTAATATGTTCATCATCGGGACCGGAAGCACATTAACGCTTTCTCCGCCTATATATTTATAAAGAGGCAGCTTGATTACCTGCGCTGCGGCTTTTGCGACAGCAAGCGAAACCCCGAGTATCGCATTGGCGCCGAATTTGCTTTTATTTTCAGTGCCGTCTAACTCTATCATGCGCTTATCTATCGCTGACTGCTTAAGCGGGTCTTTACCAATAAGCTCTTTTGCTATCAAATTATTTACGTTAGCTACTGCCTTAAGAGTGCCTTTGCCCATATAGCGCGCTTTATCTCCATCACGCAACTCAACAGCTTCGTGCTCGCCGGTTGAAGCGCCGCTTGGCACAGCGGCCCTGCCTAAAATACCTGAATCCAAAACTACATCCACCTCTACCGTCGGGTTACCCCTTGAATCCAAAATCTCCCTAGCCTTAATTTGTTTAATATTATCTGACATAAACCTTCCTTCCTTTTATTTTTAATTTTCCTTCAACAAATAATTTTACTACTTCAGGATAAATCTTATGTTCGGCTCTGTGAATCTTTTTAGCAAGCGACTTTTCATTGTCTTTGTCACTTATACTAACCTCAGACTGCATGATTATCACGCCCGTATCCATGCCCTCGTCTACAAAATGCACTGTAGGGCCTGTAACCTTTACGCCGTACGCCAACGCGTCTTTTATGCCGCTGGCGCCTTTAAAAGACGGTAAAAGCGCAGGGTGGATATTTAGTATTTTATTTTTATACGCCTTTAAAATATCAGGCCCGACTATTTTCATATATCCGGCAAGAGCTATAAGGCCGATATTTTTTTCTTTCAGTTTCCTGACTATGGCTTTTTCGTATTCTTCTTTACTCTGAAAATTTTTCTTTTCTATCAAAAATGCCTCAACCTTAAGTTTTTTCGCTCTTTTTAAGACATGCGCGCCTGGTTTATCGCACACCAGAAGCGCGAGCTTAGCTTTTATTTTTCCTTTTTTTACAGCGCCTGCTATTGCCTGAAAATTACTCCCGTTTCCCGAAGCAAATATAGCGATATTCATTGAAATTTCCCTCTTCTTTATTGCTTGAAATTTCAAAACCTCATATTTTTTACGAATTCATCCTGAAAATCTTTTCTGGCAAACAAACTCAAGTGTATCGCTTTATCAGCAATGCTTTCTGATTTTTTCATGGCGCTTTCCGAACAAAGCGCCAAAACAGCGCCTTTATACGCGGAATTTCCTATAAATTTTATCCTGTTTTTATTTATACCGGGTAAAAGCCCTATTTTTATTGCCGCGTCTTTATTTATTAAATTGCCGAATTTTCCTGAAACGTATAAATTCTTCAAATCCTTAAAATCCAAACCTGCCTTACTCATCAGGGCTTTTATGCCGGCTGTTATCGCTGCCTTTGCCACCTGGATCCTGCGGATATCATTTTGCGTTATCTTACTTTTAGCGCCGAGTAATTTTCCCGATTTATCTATTATACCATCTGCAAGCATAGAGGCTACAACATTTATAATATCACTGCCAAGCAAGCCTTTGTCGCTTACCTCAAACGCCGGGCCGGCTGCAGTGGAAGTGACAAAAAGTTTTTTGTTGGAAAATAACGCCATCTCGCCGTTTGTGCCGATATCAACGAACAGGCTTGGGCCGCTTTTTTGCAATAATTTTACATAAAGTATGCCGGCAGTCAGGTCAGAACCAACAAAACTTTTTATTACCGGCAAAAAATAAACCTTACCCGGCGCTTCTATTATGCCGCGCGGCAAGCCAGAGACGTACGGCGCCTCGGCTAATTTTCCCGGCGGTATTTTAAGAAAAAAATGCTCCATCGCCGCATTGCCGACAAAAACTCTCCGCTTAATTTCCGTTCCTTTTATTCCGGCCTCTTTTACCAGTCGCTGCGACATATTTTTTACGCAGCCGGTAATAGCATTGTGTAATTTTCCAAGGCCTGCCTTATTTTTTATACAGTAATCGATGCGGGAAATAACATCCTGGCCAAATTTTGCCTGCGGGTTAAAATCAACCAACGAAACAAGTTCTTTTCCGGAGGCAACATCTATAATGCCTGCTGTGACAGTTGTAGTGCCTATATCAACTGTTAAGCCGTATTTTTTCATAATGCGTTTTTTATCTTATCCAGTATCTTCGCCTTTGACATAAATCCTACCAGGCGCTCAACCTCTTCGCCGCCCTTATATAAAATCATAGTCGGTATATTCATAACGTTTGACTGCGTTGCAAGCGCCGGTGAGTCATCCACGTTAATCTTAGCTATTTTAAATTTATTACCTGCTTCAAGCGCTATCTCATTAAGTGTAGGCGCCAGCGCCTTGCATGGGCCGCACCACTCTGCCCAAAAGTCCACCAGCACAGGAATATCTGATTTCATAACCTCTTTTTCAAAATTCTGATCGTTTAATTCAAAAATCTTTCCGCTCACTTCATACCCCCTTCTTTGTCCCTCGCCACTACTTGTAAAATCTGGCGGCTCGGGATAAATTCGCAGACACCCTTCGGGCTATAACTTATGTCGCTTACACTCCATAAGTTATCTGCTCATTTATAATCAGTCTTTATCGCCTTCGTCGGGCACACCAGCGCGCATTGCCTGCAGTTGGTGCACTTATCATAATCTATTTTTGCCAAATTGTCCACAACATGTATGGCGTCAAACTTGCATGCGCTAACGCACTTTGCGCAGCCAATGCAGCCATGGCCGCAAACCTTCGTAACAACCCCACCCTTATCCGTCGAATTACACGCCACCCATATATGGTTTTTAACCGGCCGCAATTCCAATATATTTTTAGGGCAAATGGTTATGCACTTGCCACAGGCAGTACATAATTTACTATCAACAACCGGCAGCATATTATCATCCATCTTCATTGCGCCAAACGGGCACACAGCAACACAGCTGCCAAAACCTGTACATCCGAAAGAACACGCCTTCGGCCCCCCATGATATGCGTTTGCCACAACGCAATCTTTCGGGCCTTTGTATTCATATATATCTTTTGCGCGCCTGCCGCCGGCGCAAATCAATGTGGCGATTGTTTTTATCCTTGGCTTTGCTTTTACGCCCAGTATCCCGGCCACTTTACCATGCACTGTCTCACCGCCCGGCACGCAGGCTTCTGCAAAGGCCCTGCCTTCTGCCAATGCCTCTGCTAAAGCCTGGCATCCTGCGAATCCGCATACGCCGCAATTAGCGCCGGGTAAAACACCCAAAAGCTTATCGACCTTAGGGTCTATTTTTATATAAAAAATCTTGCTGGCATATGCAAGGCCTAAACCAAAAATCAGGCCCAACGCGCTTAATGTTAAAATAGGTATTAAAATATCCATTATAATTTAAATCCCGCAAAACCCAAAAACGCCAAAGACATTAAACTTGCTGTTATAAACGTAACCGGCAGGCCTTTCATTGCCTCAGGCATATCCATAAGTTCAAAACGCTCCCTTATACCTGACATAAGAAGTATTGCCAGTGTAAAACCAGCGCCTGCAGCAAGCCCCTGCACTAAAGATAATATAAAACTTCCCGCTAAAGGATGGCCTGCCTCAAAAAACATCTCATTATTCAAAAGAGCAACACCCATAACAGCGCAATTTGTCGTTATAAGCGGCAGGTATATGCCCAGCGCCCTAAAAAGCGCGGGGTTTGTCTTTCTTACAACCATTTCCACCAACTGGACAAACACAGCTATAACAAGAATAAATGATACCGTGCGCAGGTATGTTATGTTATTCGGCTGCAATATATACCGGTATACAATCCATGTTATTACCGACGCTGATGTCATAACAAAAGTAACCGCGACCCCCATTGAAAACGCTGGTTTGGTTTCTTTTGACACGCCTATAAAAGGGCATAGCCCCAGAAATCTGGAAAGAATAAAATTATTTACAAAAACAGCGCTTATTATTATCATTACCAGTTTTGAAACGTCCATATTTTATTCCTTACACTTTGCGCAGGACGCGCACCCAAGCTCTAAGGCGCGTTTTTTCTTTATAATCCTATACCAGTTCACAGCCCCTATCAAAAACCCGAGCGTCAAAAGCGCGCCCGGCGCCATTATCATCATCAGAACGCCTAACCCGGCGCCCAAAGACTCCCTTATCGTTGCTATGATAATCAATGCCAGGGTAAACCCGGCGCCGATACCCAAGGCATCCGCTATTGAATCAATGACCTTATTTTTATTGGCAAAGGCCTCGGCCCTTCCAAGCACTATACAATTAACGACTATCAAAGGCACAAAAATCCCAAGCGCTTTATCCAGCGCCGGCAGATATGCCTTCATAAAAAGTTCAACCATTGTAACAAAGGCCGCTATAATAACTATGTAGCACGGTATCCTTATCGCCGGCGGCAGGAAACGGCGAAGCGCCGATATTATCATATTTGACCCTAAAAGCACAAACGTCGCGGCAATGCCCATGCCTAAGGCATTTTGCACGGTGTTTGAAACAGCGAGCGTCGGGCACAAACCCAGCACAAGCGCGAATGTCGGATTCTCGACGATTATCCCTTTTTTAAATTCCAACCAAAAATTATTTAACTTCATTTTTTATCGCTTCCATAACGGCTTTTGATGAAATTGTAGCCCCGCTTATCGCCTGTATATCTGACATATTAAGCCTTGAGGCGATCTTGCCGACAAACTGCCCAAGAAACCATTTATCCAAAATGTGGGCGCCCAAACCCGGCGTCTCCTGGTGCGACAAAATCTCTACGGCGGTTATAGCGCCATTTTCATCAACGCCGACAAGCATGTCAATATTACCGCTATAACCTTTCGCTCTTACTTTTAGCACATGGCCTGTAATATTTTTAAGGGCCTCTTTTTCAAGATTTATTTTCTGCTGGGCTATCTTTGGTGAAGTGATTTTATAAGTGCCGGCTAAAATAAGCGCTGACACAAAACATATAAGCATTAAAATAAACCCAAGCTTTAACATTTCTTTCAGATCTTTCATCTTTTCTTCTTTCCAAAAACCCTTCTTTTCGTAAGCCTGTCAATCATCGGAGTGGCGGCATTCATTATTAATATGGAATACGACACGCCCTCGGGATAACCGCCCCACTTTCTTATGGCAAACGTTATAATTCCGCATCCTAAACCGAAAAGCGCCTGGCCTCCGGGCGTAAGAGGCGTTGTAACCATGTCTGTTGCCATAAAAAATGCTCCAAACATAAGCCCGCCTGCTAAAATCGAAAAAATAAAACTGCCGCCGGCCAGACGCGATAAAATCCCGACTGTCAGTATATAAACAATGGGGGTGTACCATTTTATATACCCTTTATAAAGCAAAAATCCGGCGCCTACTAATATTGCTATAACGCAAACCTCGCCAATGCATCCGCCGCGGTTTCCTATAAACATATCCCACAACGAAGGTTTCGAACCTGGCCCCATTATTTCAACGGCATTTTTAGCAAGCGGCGTGGCTGACGAAACAACATCAGGCCAGAAACGCGGATTTTGCCATGTTGTCATGTGCGCCGGCCAGGAAAGCATCAAAAATGCCCTGCCTGCCAGCGCAGGATTAAATATATTTTTGCCAAGCCCGCCAAATGCGCACTTAACAATGGCTATCGCGAAAAAACTTCCTAGAACAGCAATCCATACCGGCGCGCCGGCAGGAAGATTACACGCCAGTAAAAGGCCTGTTATCACAGCGCTGCCATCAGTTACTGTAACCGGCTTTTTCATAAGCCTGCCAAGCGCCGCCTCTGTTAAAACCGCTGCGGCAACGCTTGCCAAAATAAGCCATGCGGCGTGCGGCCCAAATATCCAAACGCCTGCGATTGCTGTAGGCAAAATAGCCGCTACAACAAACCACATTATCCTGTTTGTAGAATCTTTGCTTTTTATATGAGGCGCCGGCGAGATTGTATACATGCTCATTTTTTTATCATTGCCTTTGCGTATTTTATTATTCCGGACAACTCTAATCTTGCCGGACAATCAAAACTGCACGCCCCGCACTCTATACAGTCAAGCGCGCACAGGTCATTTACAATATCGAATCTTGCTTTTTTTGCGGCGTAATAAATCGTTGTCGGCTCAAGATACATAGGGCATGCCCTTACGCAGGCGCCGCAGCGTATGCATACGCCCTCGTTATATTCTCCGGCAATGTCTTTGCTTAAAAATAATATTCCGCTCGTGCCTTTTATAACCGGCGCATCCTCTGACGGCTGGGCAACGCCCATCATTGGCCCGCCGAATATAATCTTTTTTGGCTTCTTTATAAATCCGCCGCATTCTGCGGCAAGCTCTGAGGCAGGCGTGCCGATTTTTACCAGAAGGTTTGCCGGATCTTTTATACAATCGCCTGAAACCGTAACAACCCTTTCATATAACGGCTTATTTAAAGCAACCGCTTCATATATCGCAAGCGCTGTAGCCACATTATGCACCACTACGCCGGCGTCAAACGGCAAGCCGCCTGAAGGAACCTCTTTATCAAGCATCGCGTCTATAAGCTGCTTTTCTGAGCCCTGAGGATATTTAGTATGTAAAGGCACAACTTTTATATCGCTTTTCAATATCGAGGCATTGCGTATAACCTCTGCTGAATCACACTTGTTGTCTTCTATGCCGACTATGCATTTTTTGACTCCAAGGACATTTGCCAATATCTTTATACCATTAATTATATCAATAGGCCTTTCCAGAAGCAACCGGTGGTCGCAGGTAAGATACGGCTCGCATTCTGCCGCGTTTATTATTAAAGTGTCTATTTTTTTATTTTTCGGAGGCGAAAGTTTTACATGCGCCGGAAACGCCGCCCCGCCCATGCCGACTATGCCGGCTGAGCTAACCGCATCCAGGATGTCGGCAGGATTAAGCTTGCCGGGGTCAAAACCCGAATCAGCGCAATCTTTTATTGAATCCAGCCTTTTCTGCTGAAGCTCCGGCTCTATTATTATTGCCCGGCATTTACCCAATACGGGGTGCGCTGCCGGCTCTATAGCCAATACCTTTCCGCTTACAGACGAGTGTATATTGCTTGAGATAAAACCTGTTGCCTTGGCTATTACAGCGCCTGCTTCAACGTAATCGCCGGGCGACACAACCGGCTCAGCCGAAGATCCGGTATGCTGGCTTAAAGGCAAAATAATCTTTTTAGGCAAAGCCGCAGGCCGTATATTCTTATTTTTTGTGCTTGTTTTAAACCCGGGTGGGTGTACGCCGCCAAAAAATGACTTCAACAAAATCTCTCCATATATTTAAACTTATGTATTAATTATATATAAATACAACCCGTAAGTCAAGATATTGTCCGGCGCGTATAAACTTGACTTTTACATAAAAAAGAGGTACACTTTTCGCATGAAGATGAGTTGCTGTGAAAACTGCCAAATATACTGGACCTGTGAAACCAAGTGGTACAGGGGCGAAAAACATAAAGAACACATCTGCTGCAATAAGTGTAACTACTTTTCAGAATGTTGCGAAAAAACAGGCAACAAAAACCCCTCTAAACCTCAATAAGCCGTCCCTTTTAGATTTTCCACATAATACTGGGCTGATACAGCAGCCACCGCGGCGTCACCGCAGGCTGTTACAACCTGCCATAGTGATTTTTTTCTAACATCACCGCAGGCAAAAATACCCTTGCGCGATGTATTCATATTCTCATCGGTAATTATATGGCCGGCCTCATCCACATCCACTAATTCTTTTACAATTCGGGAGCTCGGCACGATACCGGCAAAAATAAACACTCCGTCGCATTCTATTTTTCTGCCTGAAACAACGGCTGAGGTAACCTTTTTATCGCCGTTTATCCCGGTAAGAACAGAACTCCATATGGGCTCTATTTTTTTATTGGCAAGAAGCCGTTCTGCCAGGATCTTTGTCGCGCGCAGGCGGTCTCTACGGTGCGCAAGGTAAACCTTTTTGGCGTATTTGGCAAGAAAAATCGCCTCCTGCACGGCAGTATCTCCGCCGCCTACCACAACAACTGTCTTTTCCTTAAATAACGGCGCGTCGCACGTGGCGCAATACGAAACGCCCCTGCCAACAAATTCTTCCTCTCCAGGCACATTCATTTTTCTTGGCACCGCGCCCGCGGCAATAACTACAGCCATTGCCTGGTATTCTTTGCCGCCTGAGGCCTTTAATATAAAAATGTTGTCGGGATTTTTTAACCCGGTTATTTCGTCTTCTATAATTTCTGCGCCGCATTTTACCGCCTGCTCGCGCATCTTCATTGAAAGATCCTGCCCGGATATGCCTTCTGAAAAACCGGGATAATTCTCTATCCACTCTGATATTGCCATCTGCCCGCCTGCTATTGCCTTTTCAAAAATAACGGTTTTAAGCCGCGCCCGGCCTAAATATATGCCCGATGTCAAACCTGCCGGCCCTGCGCCAACAACAGCAACGTCTATTTTATCCATTTTGTTCTCCTCTTATCGCGCCCAGCAAACTAAAAGCGCCAAACAAAACAAAAAATCCGGCGCATCCCAATAAAACGCCTGTATTACCTATAACATCAGCTGCCTTTGCCGCCAGCAGCATGCATGCCAAAAACGCAATATGTATCACTGCCTCAACCGAACTGAATACCCTGCCCCTTACATCCTCAGGTATCGCCTCATGTATCAATGTGTTTGATGAAATAACTATCGGCGAACCACAAGCGCCCAAAAGAATAACAAAAGGCGCTGCCATAACTGCCGAACGCGTAAACTTTGCTGTCAAAACAAATGCCGCTATCGCAAGGCCTGAGGCAATAAAACTTATATACATCATCCTGTTTTTGGAAATACAATGTCCCATCTTGCCGTAAAAAACAGACCCTGCGAAAAGCCCTATGCCTATAAGCATGCCAAAGAAACCTATATCCTTTGTCGCCGATCCGAAACTTTCCTGCACAAAGATTATAGTTACAACCGACATGGCGCCCAGGCCGGCCATAACCGCGAACATGCCTCTTATGCTTGCCATCACCTTTTTATTCGTTATCAGAAATTTTATTCCGTCTTTTATCTGGCCTAACACATTATTTTTTACCAGGGCCTCTTCAAAGGCGCGCCTTGTTTCAAGTATCTCTTTATTAAGCCGCATGTTGCCTTTTGTTGAAACAAAAAACATCATTATAGCTGAAAACAAAAACGTCCCTGAATTAATATAAAACCCGCCTGTCGGCCCGGCCATGCTTACTATGGCGCCTGCCAAGCCAAGCCCGATGACTGTGGCTATCATACGCGTTGTTGAAATAAGCGAATTCGCCATCAAAAGCTGCTCCTTATTCACCAAATCAGGTATTATAGCCATTTTAGACGGCAGAAAAAAACGGGTGGTTGAAAAAACCAGAAAAACAAGTATATAGACCGGTAAAATATTTTTATTAAAGGCCGCCAGGCACAGCGGTATCAGAAATACAAAAATGCTGCGTAGTATGTCGGATGAGATCATGGTGTAGCGCCTGTTCCATCTATCCACATACACGCCGGCAACAGGCCCGACTAGAAACACCGGCACCACTATAAAAATAATTATCTTCGCCATGGCAACCGCGGAATACGGGTTTTTCTGGTAAACCAGGCCTATGAGCGCCATTTGTGTCATGCGTTCGCCAAATTCAGACACAATCTGGCCCACCCACAAAAGAAAAAAATTACGGTTTTTTAATACATCTCTGAATTTTGACATAATAATATGAAGAAAGGTCCTGTTTTGCTGCTCGTCATTTCTGGCAAAACAGGATCACTTTCACCTTCGGCGAAAGTGGAGCCCGCAGAGGGAATTGAACCCCCGACCTGAGCTTTACGAAAGCCCTGCTCTACCAGCTGAGCCATGCGGGCGCAATTAGTGAGAATATTATATCATATACTATATTTAAATCAATTAAAAAAACACCCCCGGGGTGGCCTGCAGGACTCCCCGGGGGTGTGAAACGGTAAAACAATTTTATAAACTTGCCGGCAACGTAATTATGAATGTTGCGCCCTGTTTACTGCCGGATTCAACTGTTATAGTGCCTTTATACTCTTCTATTATGCTCTGGCATATAGAAAGGCCAAGGCCGGTGCCTTTTCCTACGTCTTTTGTGGTAAAAAACGGGTCAAATATCTTAGAAACATATTCTTTGGATATGCCGCATCCTGTGTCTGAAACCTTTATTATCACGCTGCCTGGGCCTTTTGACACGCTGACGTTTATCTCGCCTGCCCTGGCAATCTTTTTTATAGCGTCTTTGCTGTTTAAAAAAAGATTTGTGATTACCTGTTCAATCTCGTTTTGGCTTCCATCCACCAGAAAAGGCCCGCTGCCCTGAAAATTGACGTTCACTTTTATATTTTCCTGAGAAAGCTGATACCCTAAAAAGGCGTTAACGTTGTCCAAGGCCTTTTTTAAATCCAGTTTTGACACTTCCCGGCCTGCCATAGGCTTCCTTGAATAAACCATCAGCTTCTGCACAATGCTTCTGCACCGCTTCGCGGCCTCTTCTATCATCTCAAGCGATTCCTTATCATCTTTATTCTCTACAGTCGATAGCATCATCTGCGCGTTTGTCAGTATGGCTACTAAGGGATTATTTATCTCATGCGCTACACCGCCTGCTAAAGTACCCACTGTCGCAAGCTTTTCAGCCTGGATAAGCTGTTTTTGCGTTTCCATCAATTCTTTTGTGCGGCTTTTTACTTTATCTTCCATATTTTCATATAATGAAGCATTCTCTATTGCCAATGCTGTCTGGCTGGCAAGCAGCGAAAATACATTCAAATCTTCCGACGCGTATATCCCGCCGGAACGCTTATCTCCTAATACAAGTATATAAAGCAGTTTGTCCTCTAAAAAACTAGGTACAGCTACAGTAGCATTCAGCGCCCGCATCTCTTTTTCTATCTTCACAAAAACTGAATCTTGGCCTTCTTCTGCCCTTCTTTTTACTTCCTCGCGCACCAGCGGCTCTTTATAGTCTTTTAACCAGGCCGCAAGCGGGCTATCTTTATCTATAAACGTCGGTTGTTTCTTTTTTATGTTACGCAAGGCCTTCAGGTTAAATCTTACCTCATGCTCATCAAACAAATACAGCCCCGAATATGATATACGCACCGTTTTTGTAACCGTATAAACAATAAGATTCAAAAGTTTCCTAAGATTATGTATACGCGCGCTCTCTCTTGCCGCCTGTTTTAAAATTTCGCGGTAACGATTTTGCTCGCGAAGAAGCCGTTTCTCCGCTTTTCTGTCCAGGTATATATAAATAAACGGGCCTATAGTAGCAAATGCCGCCATAAGCCCTAAAGGCAGTATCCACCAATTAATTCCGCACTCTTTAACAAGCCAGTTTTTCGACCAGCCTGTTATAACAAAGGGTATGCCAAGAACAATGGTATAAACAGCTATAAAAATACCTGTCCTGGTAATAACAACCGGTATATCAAGAAGCCTGTGTTTCAAAATAGCATAAGCAACAAGTGTTATGCCTATTGTAACAAGTATATATCCCACAAACGGGTAAAACTCAAAACCCCAATCAGTAAAATAGTTAAGCCCGCCCAAAGCACCCATTAAATACTGCAGAAAAAGATACCTTATACGCGTAAATTCAAGTGGCTGCTCCTGTCTGAAACCCTTTTTTCTATATTTATCAAAAAGATTTTTTAGCGCGCCGCCATAAGTAATAATAAAAAATAAAAGAAACGGAATATGAAACGCGGGGCTTACAAGAGTATGATACCCCCATGCGTGTTTTTTGAGCCCTACGATTAATGTGTTGGTAAATAAAACCTGCGCAAGAAAAACAAGGCCTGTAAAATAAGCTGCTCTAACAAGTTTTTTCTGCCTTTTTAAACCAAGCAAAACAACTGTAGAGTGATAAAACGTTGGGCCAATAAATATAACCCCGCTATATACAAACTTGGGCCAAAGTAATGAACCTGGGTCTTTTGATGAATATAACATTGCGTAGCCAAATATCCACATGGCGCAGCAATAATAAGGCAGGCTGCATACAAAATTAGTCCATATCTTCCTGCGCGATAAAAATATAAAAGCGCCCAGGAACAAAAAATAAACGCTCAATATAAATAATGCGGCTGCGTATGGATTAAGATAATACATTTTTATATCACCTTATTCCGCGGTGCCAGGCACCGCGTTTTAAGTTATTGCGCTACAATAAGTTACAATCTAAAATTCTCCAAAATCCGCATCAACGGCTGATGCGCCGACGGATTCTTAAAAACAAACCCTCTTGATTTTAATTTGCCGTTTGAATATGACTGACTATATAAAAAATAATCCAGCAACTCCTTCGAAGCCCCGCCAAATATATATTTACTTCCGGGTAGAGCTCCGATTATTTTAACTATAGCGCGCGGTATCTTAAAGCGCGGCGGCTTTATGCCCAAGCCCGAACAAATCATTGCAATCAATTCATCGCAGGCAACCGGATAATCATCAGCTATATGAAAAACCTCTCCGGATGTATTTTCCGATTGCGCTAGGTAAGCGGCCGCATTTACAACATCGTCAACATGGACAAGGTGTATTGTATTTTTTCCGTCGCCGGGCGCAGCCCACAGCTTTTTTTTATAAATCAGGCGGATGGCGTCGTAAAATCCGTAAAAGCTGCCATGCCCATAAACAATTACAGGCCTTACAATAATTACCGGCAGATTGTATTTTTTACAAAAGTATAAAACTCTTTTCTCTGCCTCTGCCTTTGACCACTCATACCAGTTTTTAAACCTCTCCGGAAGCGGTTCATCCTCAGTTATACCCTCTTTTTCATTTCTGCCCGCCACATAAGCAGTGCTAAAAAATATTATTTTTTTTATATTTTTGCCGCGGCATACCTCAAGTAACTTTTCCACGGCAAATACATTATGCCTGTATAACTTTAGTTTCGGCGCCTCTGTTTTAAAAAGTGCGGCAAGATGAAAAACATAATCCATTTCATCCAACGCTGCGGCATAACTTTCTACATCAAGTAAATCACCCGTTACTATCTTTATGCCTTGCTGCCTTAGATCATCTGTTTTTACTAGCGATTCGGGCCTTACAAGCGCGTATACTTGATTTTTTTCTACCAGCTTACCTGACAATTTTGACCCGATAAACCCTGTTGCGCCTGTTATAAATATCCTTTTGCCTGATAACATTACGCATCCTGTTCCGATTTCAGCCTGTTTTTTGCGCGCGATTGGTTAAAGGCCTCGACGACCTTTGGGTCAAACTGGGCGCCGGAAACCCTGTTAATTTCGTCTATAGCGGCCTTTTCAGACAAGGCCTTGCGGTAGGGCCTGTCTGAAGTCATGGCGTCAAACGTATCCGCAACCGCAATAATGCGGGCGAGAGGCGGCACTCTGTGGCCTTCTGCGCCCTTGCCGTAACCTTTGCCGTCATAGCGTTTGTGATGGCTTTCTATGCCGTCAAGTATATCTTCTGAAAGATTTTTTATGCTTTGAACTATATGAAGGGATGTTGCCGGATGTTTTTTTAGCTTTTCGTATTCTTCGCCTGTCAGCTTGCCTGGTTTTAAAAGTATCGCATCAGGTACGCCTATCTTGCCGACGTCATGAAGAAGCGCTGCCCTCCTTACCTTATCTATGAAATTGACAATCCTTGTAAAAGGAAACGCGTCTTTTAACTCTACGGCTATTTGCACAGAATATTTAACCACCCTTTCAGAATGGCCTTTTGTATAAATATCCCTTTCTTCCAATGCCGTAATAATAGAATGTATAGCGTCTATATAACTTTGCTCTAATTCATCCCTTAACTCCCCGCTTCTTACCGCTGTTGCTATATCATGGGCCAGCAAACTAAAGGTATCCAGCTCTTCTTGGGCATAGCTGCCTTTTTGTTTTTTGCCCATCAGAAGAAAAGCAAGCAATCTATTCTTGTAAAAACACGATACGCAAACATCGGCCTTAAACTGCTTCATGTTATTTTTAAGATTCTCTATCGCCTGTATAAAATCCTTGTCTGTCTGCCTGGACTGATAATAATCAAGGTCTTCGTATTTTATTGCATCGCGATAAACCGGGTCCAGGATGCCCTGATTATCAAAATAAGGCGCTTTTTCAATAAACCAGTTTGGAATGGAGTCGGTTTTTAAAATGTTTGTTTCTACGGATAAAGCCCTGTCAGATTTTTTTGACTTAAAAGAAACAAGCTTGTATGAATCATGATGTTTTTCATAAAAATACACAGCCGCGTAATCAATGTCTATGGAAAAATCATCCCTGTACATCTGCACAAGAAATGGCGGGATATTTTTAAGGAGCTGCTCGTAATCAACGTCTACGCTCGTGGCTGTTATCTGCTTCAAATGAGCTAATTGAACGCGCTGACTTTTAAGCCGCCGCTGGTCGTATTTTTGCTGATAATACAG